>BFBZ01000218.1_pt1 | contig 70460 bp, 50 predicted proteins | sample 1888401 | NCBI WGS metagenome assembly BFBZ01 (sample SAMD00112614, study PRJDB3348) | symbiont metagenome | host: Chara braunii
CGTTCCAGCCGCCGCGGTCCTGCAGGCCCTGCGGCAGGTCCCAGTGGTTCAGCGTCGCGAAGGCCCGGATGCCGCGCGCCTTCAGGCCATCCACCAGGCGCTCGTAGAAGTCCAGGCCCCTGGCATTGAACTCGCCGTGGCCCAGGGCCTGCACGCGCGGCCAGGCGATGGAGAAGCGGTAGCAGTTGACGCCCAGCGAGGCGATCAGGTCGAGGTCGCTCTCCAGGCGGTGGAAGTGGTCGCAGGCCACGTCGCCGTTGCTGGCGTCGGCGATGGCGCCGGGCTGCCTGCAAAAGGCGTCCCAGATGGACTCGCCCTTGCCGTCTTCATGCGCGGCGCCCTCGATCTGGAAGCTGCTGGTGGCCACGCCCCAGACGAAGTCGGGCGGGAACTGTCGGTGCAGGGGGGCTTGGGTCATGGGTTTCACTTGACGGCACCGGCGGTCAGGCCCGCGATCAGTTGGCGCGACGAGACGACGAAGAGGACGAGCAGGGGCAGCGTGGCTATTGCCGACCCCGCCATCAGCGCGCCCCACTCGGTGCTGGTGGTGCTGAACAGGCTGCGCAGGGCCAGCGGCAGCGTGTAGTTGTCGGCGCTGCGCAGCACGATGAGCGGGCTCATGAAGTTGTTCCATGAGCCGATGAAGGTGATGAGGCCCAGCGTGCCCAGCGCCGGCTTCATCAGCGGCAGTGCGATGCGCCAGTAGATGCCGAGCTCGCTGCAGCCGTCGATGCGGGCGGCGCTGAGCAGTTCCCTGGGCACGGTGCTGGCCGCGAACTGGCGCATCAGGAAGATGCCGAAGGCGCTGGCCGCGCCGGGCAGGTAGAGGGCGCGGTGGGTGTCGATCCAGCCCAGCGCGTCCATGACCATGAAGCTGGGGATCATGTTCATGAAGGCCGGCACCATCAGCGTGCCCATGACGAGTGCGAACAGCGCCCGCTTGAAGCGGAACTCCAGCATCGCGAAGGCATAGCCGGCCATGGAGCAGAACAGCAGCGTCAGCGCCGTGGACATCAGGCCGACGTAGAGGCTCCAGCCGACGTTCTTCCAGAACGGCAGCCGGGTGGTGAGCAGCCTGATGTTGTCCAGCAGCTCGCCGCCGAACCCCAGCGGCGGCGGCACGTTGAAGATGTCGGTGCGCGACTGCGTCGCGAACACGAACATGAAGTAGAAGGGCGCGAGCATGATGAACGCGCCGACGAGGACGATGGCATAGGCCGCGTACTTCGGGATCGTCCTCATGGCTGCGCCCGCCGGTCCCCGAAGGCCTTGTTGGTCAGCCAGGTCAGTAGCGCGATGAGGCCGAACATGATCCAGGCCAGCGCGCTGGCGCCGCCGAAGTCGCTGAAGTCGAAGGCCAGGCGGTAGAGGTAGATGGCCACCGTCATCGCCGCCTGGTCGGCACCGCCCTTGCCGTTGGTCAGGATGAAGGGCTCCTCGAAGAGCTGCATGCCGCCGATGACGGACAGCGTCACGCCGAACAGGATCATGGGCTTGAGGCCGGGCAGCGTGATGCGCAGGAACTGCTGCCAGGGGCCGGCGCCGTCGAGCTTGGCGGCCTGGTAGAGGTCGTGCGGCAGCGTCTGCAGCGCGGCGAGGTAGAGCACCAGATTGAAGCCGACATAGCGCCAGAACACGATGATGGCCACGGCCGGCTTGATGGCCTGCGGCGAGCGCATCCAGTTGATGTGCTCGGTGCCGAAGAGGGCGTGCAGGGCCTGGTTGACGAGGCCGTAGTCGGTCGAGAACAGCGAGCCGAACAGCATCGCGATGGCGACCGTGGACGTGATGTAGGGCAGGAAATAGGCGCCCGAGAACAGGCCGCGCCAGCGCCCGAAGGCCTGGTGCAGGAAGACGGCCAGCGGCAGCGCGACGAGGTGCTGGGGCAGGCCCGCCGCGACGGCCAGCCACAGCGTGTTGCGCAGCGCCTTCCAGAACCAGCCGTCGGTCAGCGCGAAGACGAAGTTCTCGAGGCCAACGAACTTCATCGACTCGATGCCGCTCGTGGGCTCCCAGGACTGGAAGGCCAGCCACAGCGAGAACAGCAGCGGGAACAGGCCGAAGACGGCGAACAGGATCAGGAAGGGGCTGACCAGCAGGTAGGGGGCCCACGATGAAGGAATGCGCAATTGCATGTCAGTCAGCGGGATGCGATGGCGGAAATGCAACCACAGAGGCACAGAGACACAGAGGCAATGCATGGCGGCTGCTTCTCTGTGCCTCTGTGCCTCTGTGGTTGCATCTGTGTTCCATGTCAGCGATTCGCCCGATGCACCAACAGCGCCTGCGCGTCTTCCAGCGCCTGTGGAATTGGCTTGCCGTACTCCAGCACGTTGTCGAGCTCGGCGTTGACGACCTCGTCGGCGAACTTGTGCTGCCTGTGCATCCGCACGACCGGGATGCGGTGCGCCGCCTCGCGCCACAGCTGGCGCGCCTTCTGGCCGCCGAGGAAGGGCAGCGGCACGTCGAAGAACGGCCCCTCCTGCGCGGCCAGCAGCGCCGGGAAGGCGTCCTGGGACTTGAAGGCGTCCAGCTGGCGCTGGCGGTCCAGCGTCAGCTCCTGGATCAGCTGCCAGGCGAGCTGCTTGCGCTCCGGTGCCGAGCGGCGCGGGATGGCGTAGTAGGTGCCGCCGTAGGAGCAGTAGGCGTTCTCGGGCAGCTGGGCCACGCGCCATTTGCCGGCCGTGCCGGGCGCCACCCAGTTGGCCATCTGGCCGGCCATCCAGCCGCCCGACATCTCGGTGGCCAGCCGGCCGCGCTTGAGCATCTCGGCCCAGTCGTTGAACCAGACCTCGACGCGCGCGTCCAGGCCCAGCCGCCGCACCTTGCGCGCCAGCTCGAAGGCGCGCAGGAAGCGCGGCGACGTGAGCTGCGCCCGCCCCTGACCATCGAAGAACTGGCCCTCGCCCGGCGGCGTGCCGGCGCGCACGACGATGTCCTTCAGCAGCCGCACGTCGCCGATCAGGTAGGCGCCGGTCCTGGCCTTCAGCTCGGCGCCGGCCTCGACGTAGGCGTCCCAGGAGCGCGTCAGGTCCGCCTCCTTCAGCCCGGCCCGGGCCAGCAGGTCGGCGCGGTAGAACAGCGAGCCCGGCCCGATGTCGGTCGGCATCGCGACGACGTGGCCGTCGCGGTTGCGCGCCGTCTCGAAGGCGAAGGGCACGAAGCCGTCCTTGAAGCGCTCCGCGCCAAAGGCCGGCGCCGACAGGTCCTCCAGGCCCGAACCGAGCGAGAAGCGCCCCAGGTAGCTCGCCTCCAGCGCGATGACGTCGGGCAGGTGGCCGGACGTGGATAGCGCTGTCGTCATCGCCGTGTGGTGGTCGTCGTACTGGCGGCTGATGACTTCGGCACGCACCTCGGGATGGCTCCGGCTCCAGCCCTTGAGCACGTCCCTGGCGATGGCGTCGACCAGCGGGAAGGCCGCCACCGTCAGCGGCGGCCGTTCGGCGGCCCGGCCCAGGCCGGTCGCCGCGCTGGCGGCAGCGGCGAGCAGGTGGCGGCGGTTGAGGAGAGCGAGGTTGGACATAATTTGAAAGCGCTTTCAAGATTGTGCCGCGCGACGCCCGGGCACCCCAGCCGCACAAACCCTAGGACGCCGGCCGGAGCCTCCACCGCAACGGGCGCGACCGGCCCCTACACTCGCGGCACTGCCCGCCCGCCCATGACCGACAAGCCGCCCCCCGCCAAGAAAGCGCCTTCAATCGCCCGCCCGGACGGCGTGGTGACGCTGGAGCAGGTGGCCGAACTGGCCGGCGTGTCGCCGAGCACGGTGTCGCGCATCCTGAACGGCACCGCGGCCGTCAGCCAGGCCAAGAAGGACGCGGTGCAGGCCGCCATCCAGGAGCTGGGATTCCGCCCCAACCCGGTGGCGCGCGGCCTGGCCGGCGGGCGCACGCTGTCCATCGGCGTCGTCACGCAGATCATCTCCAGCCCCTTCTACGGCGAGGCCCTGCTCGGCATCGAGCGCGAACTGGAACGCGCCGGCTATGTGCCGCTGTTCGTGTCGGGCAACTGGCACGAGGACGACGAGCGCAAGGCCATCGAGACGCTGCTGTCGCGGCGCGTCGACGGCGTCATCGTGCTGGCCGGCCGGCTCTCCGACGGCGAGCTGGCCAAGGTGGCCGACAGCCTGCCCGTGGTCGTCGTCGGCCGCCAGCTCGGCGGGCCGCAGCTCTACAGCTTCAGCTTCGACAACCGGGCCGGCGCGCGCGCGGCCACCCAGCACCTCGTCGACCTGGGCCACCGGCGCATCGCCTTCATCGCCGGCGACCTGCTGCACGACGATGCCGTCGAGCGCCAGAACGGCTATCTGGACGCGCTGACCGCGGCCGGCATCCCGGCCGACCCCGGCCTCATCGTGCAGAGCGACTACACCGAGGCCGGCGGCCTGCTGGCCGTCAGCCGCCTGCTGGAGCGGGACAGCCACTTCACGGCGCTGTTCGCATCCAACGACCAGATGGCCATCGGCGCCTGCCTGGGCCTGCACCGGCGCAATCTGCGCGTGCCCGACGACGTGTCGCTGGTGGGCTTCGACGACCTCATCATGGCGCGCTACGCCATGCCGCCGCTGACGACCATCCGCCAGTCCGTCTACGAGATCGGCAGCGAGGCCGCGACCGCCATGCTCGAGATGCTGCGCGGCGGCAGGCCCAGGGCCCAGCTGCCCGAGCCCGAGCTGGTTTTGCGCGAGAGCACGCGGCGCATGCCGCGCTGAGCCGCCGCCAGCTCCTCCGCTCCCGTCGCGGCCATGCCGCCGGCCAGACGGCCGTTGCACGGCGCGGGTAAACCATGTGGCCGATCCCTGAGCCGAAGCGCATCATCATTTGAAAGCGCTTTCAAAAGCCTCATCGGATTGCCGCTTTTCAACCCCGCAAGCGCCGGCTCCACCCATCGCAGCTTTCCTCACTGGGAAGACTGCGGAGGCGCTGGCGACGCGCGGCCCCTGCACTCGCGGTCCGGCGTCGCGACGGCGCCGCAGACCAAGGGTGTTGCCTAGTTTGAAAGCGCTGCCAATGACGTATTGTTGAAAGCGCTTTCAGTTTTCGCGCCACAAGACCTACTCTGGAGACAACTGAATGAGAAAGCCACGCCCCGCCCTTCGCCTCACCAGCCTGGCCGCTGCCAGCGGCCTGCTGTTCGCCGGCGCCGCCGCCCATGCGCAGGCCACCGCACCGGCCGCCGCGGCCAGTGCGCCGCAGGCCCAGCAGCTCGAAACCGTCGTCGTCACCGGCATCCGCAAGAGCCTGGAGACCTCGGTCAACCTGAAGCGCTCGGCCGCCGGCCTGGTCGACGGCATCGTGGCCGAAGACATCGGCAAGTTCCCCGACACCAACCTCGCCGAGGCCATGCAGCGCATCAGCGGCGTGTCCATCGACCGCAGCAACGGCGAAGGCACCAAGGTCACCGTGCGCGGCATGGGGCCGGACTTCAACCTGGTGCTGCTCAACGGCCGCCAGATGCCCGGCTCCAACATCGACGGCAGCGCGCCCAGCTCGCGCTCCTTCGACTTCTCCAACCTGGCCTCCGAAGGCGTGTCGGCGCTGGAGGTCTACAAGACCAGCAAGGCCAGCACGCCGACCGGCGGCATGGGCGCGACGATCAACATCCGCACGCCCCGCCCCTTCGACAGCCGGGAGACCGTCGCCAGCGTCGGCGTGAAGATGGTGCGCGACAGCACCGCGCGGAACCTGCCCGCCGAGGAGCAGGGCAAGCAGCTGACGCCCGAGCTGTCGGGCATCTACAGCACCCAGTTCGCCGACGGCATGTTCGGCATCGCGCTGATCGGCAGCTACCAGGTGCGCGACTCGGGCTACAACCAGGCCGCCGTCACCAGCGGCTGGCACACCTTCAAGGGCAGCGACAGCGGCTGGGGCCCGCTGCCCAACCCGGCACCCGAGGTCAAGAACCGCCCGGGGCCGAACGACATCTACAACGTCCCGCAGAACCTGAACTACGCCTTCACCGGCATCCACCGCGAGCGCAGCAACGGCCAGCTGGTGTTCCAGTTCCGGCCCGTGAAGGACCTGGTCGGCACGCTGGACTACACGATGTCGGAGCAGAAGTTCCGCCAGAAGCGCAACGACATTTCCGCCTGGTTCAATTTCGGCGGCCAGTTCGGCGAGTACACGCCCGGCCCCATCGCGACGCCGCTGGTCTACGGCGAGCACATCCCCACCGGCAACGCCGACGTCGCCATGGGCACGTCGCGCACGTCGACCAGCAACAGGAACAGGTCCGTGGGCCTGAACCTGAAGTGGAAGGCGACGGACGCGCTGAACTTCGACTTCGACGCCCACCACTCCACCGCCACCTCGGGCGCGGACGACCCGCTGGGCACCAGCGTGACGCTGGGCACGGCCTCCTTCAACCGCGGCGACACGGCGGCCGACTTCAGCAACAAGTTCCCGGTGCTGAGCATCGCCAACGCGCCTTTGGACCCGACGCTGCAGGAACTGGAGGGCTCGGTGTTCGGCAACAGCTACCAGCGCAACGAGATCAACCAGGCCCAGGCCAGCGGCAAATGGAAGATCGACGCCGACAGCAGCCTGGACTTCGGCATCAGCCTGACCGACGTGAAGAACCGCTCGGCCTACACCAACGTCCAGCGCAACACCTGGGGCCACAACGCCGGCTCGGCGGGCGGCCCCGCCGACATGCCCGACAACATCTGGCACGCCGACTCCATCGGCAAATACTTCGGCGGCGTGCCGGGCCACGACAGCAGCAAGCTCTACAACCAGTTCTTCTATTTCAATTTCGACGACGTGCGCAATGCCGCCATCAAGGCGGTGGGCAGCAACCTGCCCTATCTGGCGTCCTTCGACTTCGACAACTCGCAGAACTACGCGGCCAAGCTGGCCGGCCTGCCCAACGTCGGCTACAGCTTCCAGGACATGCGCACGACCGAGAAGACCCGGTCGCTCTATCTGCAATACAACCGGGCCTGGGAATGGGGCATCCCCTTCGACGCCTCGGTCGGCGCACGCTACGAGAAGACCGACGTGACCTCGCCGACCCGCCAGTCCATCCCGCAGTCCGTGCAGTGGGCGTCGACGAACGAGCTGTCCATCGTGTCGGGCGACGTCACGTCCTTCTCGCTGTCGGGCAAGTACAGCTATCTGCTGCCCTCCATCGACCTCAGCGCCGACGTGACGCCCGACACCAAGCTGCGCCTGAGCTACGGCGAAACCATCGGCCGCCCCGGCTGGGCCAACCTGCAGGGCGGCATCACGCTGAACAACCCGGGCCGCATCGCCGGCAACGTCGGCAGCGTCGGCAACCCCGACCTGAAGCCGCTCAAGTCCAGGAACTTCGACTTCTCGGCCGAGCACTACTACGACAAGGGCAGCTACATCAGCGCCAGCTATTTCCGCAAGGACCTGAGCGACTACATCGAGCCCGTGTCCGTCGCCCAGACGCCGTTCAACCTGCACACGCCGGCCGGCAGCGCGATGTTCAACGAGGCCATCGGCAAGGGCGGCTGCGGCGCCACCGCCTCGGACTGCATCCGCCAATACATCTTCAAGAACTACCCGACGGCGCCGGGCGTGAACGTGGCGACGCAGACCATCACGGGCCAGCCCGGCGACCCGCTGATGGTCTTCCAGATGGCCACGCAGGCCAACAGCTCGCGCAAGGCCAGCCTCAACGGCATCGAGCTGAACGCCCAGCACAGCTTCCGCAACGGCCTGGGCTTCTCGGCCAACTTCACGCGGGTGCGCTCCAGCGCCGCCTACCAGGACGGCGTGGTGGGCCAGGAGTTCGCGATCGACGGCCTGGGCGACTCGGGCAACCTGGTCGGCTTCTACGAAGACACGAGCTACAGCGCCCGCCTGGCCTACAACTGGCGCGGCCGCTACCTGATCACGCACTTCGGCGGCACCGACGGCGCCCAGCCGCTGTACGTGGAACCACGCGGCCAACTGGACCTGAGCCTGGGCTACAACCTCAACAAGCAACTCTCGCTGCAGCTCGAAGCCATCAACCTGAACGACGCCATCGTCCGCACCTATATGCGGGCGCAGCAGCAGGTCGGCTCGGTCACCCAGCTGGGGCGTCGCTACATGATCGGAGCCCGCTACAAGTTCTGAGCTCCGAGGCAAAGCCTGGTACGGCGGTGCTCGCGCCCTGGGGCGCCGCCCTTGTTCGCCGATTGGCGAGGCCGCGCGAGCGGCCCTTTTTGTCTGAACTCGGGAATGGCAGTGGACGACAGACTTCGCGACGTGGCGGTACTCGGCGGCGGCTCGGCCGGCTGGCTGGTCGCCGCGCTGCTGGCGGCCGTGCACGGCGGGCCGCGCGGCGGCCTGCGCGTCACGCTGGTCGAATCCAGCGAGGCGCCGCCCATCGGCGTCGGCGAGGGCAGCTGGCCGAGCATGCGCGACACGCTGCGCCGCATCGGCCTGGCCGAGGCCGACTTCGTGCGCCGCTGCCAGGTGAGCTTCAAGCAGGGCTCGCGCTTCGACCGCTGGCGGCAGGGAGGCGGCCCGGATGACCGCTACTACCACCCCTTCATGCTGCCGGTCGGTTTCGGCGACGCCGACCTCGTGCCGGCCTGGCTGGCCACGCAAGGCCAGCGCGCCTTTGCCGACGTCGTCAGCCCCAGCGTGCAGGTCTGCGAGGCCGGCCTCGCCCCCAAGCAGGTGCAGACGCCCGAGTTCGGCGCCGTCGCCAACTACGCCTATCACTTCGATGCCGGCCTGTTCGGCCAGGTGCTGCGCGAGCACGCCATCGCCCGTCTCGGCGTGCGCCACGTCGTCGCCCATGTCGACGCCGTGCTGGCCCGCGACGACGGCGACCTCGCCGCGCTGCAGACCCGCGGCCAGGGCCGCATCGAGGCCGACCTCTTCATCGACTGCTCCGGCCTCGCGTCGCGCCTGATCGGCCAGCACTTCGGCGTGCCGCTCAGGAGCGAGCGCGACGTGCTGTTCAACGACGCGGCGCTGGCCGTGCAGCTGCCCTACGACCGGCCGGATGCGCCGCTGGCCTCCTGCACCATCGCCACCGCCTGGGCCAAGGGCTGGATCTGGGACATCGCGCTGCCGTCGCGGCGCGGCGTCGGCTGCGTCTACTCGCGCGCCCATGCCGGCGACGACGAGGCCCAGGCCGCCCTGCTGGCCTATCTGGACGACACCGGCACGCCGGCCGAGCGCCCCGCGCCCCGGCCCATCCGCTTCGAGCCCGGCTATCGCGAGCGTTTCTGGGTGCGCAACTGCGTGGCCATCGGCCTGGCTTCGGGCTTCATCGAGCCGCTGGAGGCCTCGGCCCTGGCCCTGGTGGAGCTGTCCGCCGCGCGGCTGTGCGACGAACTGCCGATGACCCGCGCGACGATGGACGGCGTGGCGCGCCGCTTCAACGACGACTTCGGCTACCGCTGGGCCCGCGTGATCGACTTCCTGAAGCTGCACTATGCGCTGAGCGAACGCGACGACAGCGGCTACTGGCGCGCCCACCGCGACCCCGCCACCTGGCCTGAACGCCTGCGCGAGCTGCTGCCCGCCTGGCGGCTGCGCCCGCCGGCGCGGCACGACTTCGGCCGCATCGACGAAGTCTTCCCCGCGGCCAGCTACCAGTACATCCTCTACGGCATGGGCTTCCGCCCCGAGGCCCAGCCGCTCTCCGCCCGCCGGCTGCAGGCCGCCCAGGCCTGCTTCGACGAGGCGGCCCGCCAGGCCCGCCGCTTCCTCTCCGGGCTGCCGGGTCACCGCAGCCTGATCGACCATCTGCAAGCGCCATGACCCGCCCCGCCCTGCTCGACAACGTCACCCACCGCCACCTGCGCCTGCACACCGGCCGCTCCGCCGCCCTGGGCGATGCGCGCCAGTCGGCGCTGGCCCTGCCGGCCGAATTCCGCCAGCTGCAGGCCCACTTCCCCATCGTCTTCCAGCGGGTCGACGGCCAGGACGGCGGCAGCGCCTTCCAGCCCATCGCGCTGTTCGGCCTGGAGGAGGGGCAGAACCTCTTTCTGAGCGACGCCGGCTGGGACGCGCCCGTCGTGCCGATGGCCCTGCAGCGCGACCCCTTCATGATCGGCCGCAATGGCGACACCCTGCAGCTGCACATCGACCTCGACAGCCCGCGCATCGTCGGGCCCGGGCAGGGCGAGGTCGGCACCGCCGTCTTCCTGCCCCACGGCGGCCACAGCGAATACCTGGACCATGTCGTCAGCCTGCTCGAACACCTGCACGCCCATGCCCAGCAGCTGCCCGCCTTCATCGCCGCGCTGACCCAGCACCAGCTGCTGGAGCCCTTCGTTCTGGACGTGGAACTGGCGGACGGCAGCCAGAGCCGGCTGTCGGGCCTGTACACCGTGCACGAAGAGCGCCTGGCCGCGCTGCCCGGCGCCGCGCTGCAGGCACTGGCCCGCGACAACCACCTGCTGCCCATCTACATGCAGCTGGCCTCGCTGTCGCAGCTGCCCGGTCTCATCGAGCGCCACAACCGGCTCCACGCGATCGGCTGAGCATGCGCGCCGTCCCCGACTGGCCAGCCGCCTGCGATCCCGAGGCCCTGCCCGAGGCGCTGCTGACGGCGGACCGGCCCTACGTCATCCGCGGCGCCTTTGCGCACTGGCCGGTCGTGCAGGCGGCCCGCCAATCCGGCGAGGCCCTGGCCCGCTACCTGATGGGCCTGTACAACGGTGTGCACGTCGGCCTCTTCCAGCTGCCGCCCGAGGCCCGCGGCCGCGCCTTCTATGCGGACGTGGGCCTGAGCCGCTTCAACTTCAGGCGCCACATCGCGACGCTGGATCAGGTGCTCACCGGCCTGCTCGGACTCGCCGGCACGGCCGAGCCGCCGGCCCTGTATGTCGGCAGCACGACCGTGGAAGCCGTGCTGCCCGGCTTCATGGCCGCGAACCGCCTGGGCCTGGGCGCGCGCGATTCGCTGGCCAGCCTGTGGCTGGGCAACCGCAGCCGCGTCGCGGCCCACTACGACCTGCCGGACAACCTCGCCATCGCCGCCGCCGGCCGGCGCCGCTTCACGCTGTTCGCGCCCGGGCAGATCCACAACCTCTACATGGGCCCGCTGGACCCGACGCCCGCCGGCCAGCCCATCAGCCTGGTGGACTTCGCCGCGCCGGACTTCGAGCGCTTCCCGCGCTTCGCGCAGGCGCTGCAGGCCGGCGAGGTCGCCGAGCTCGACCCCGGCGACGCGATCTTCATCCCCAGCATGTGGTTCCACCACGTCGAAGGCCTGGAGCCGATCAACCTGCTCATCAACGCCTGGTGGCGCCAGACGCCCGAGTACATGGACTCGCCCGTCAGCGCCCTGCACCTCGCGCTAATGACCCTGCGCAAGCTGCCCGAGAAGGAACGCCGCATCTGGCAGCAGCACTTCCAGCACTTCGTCTTCGACGCCGACGCCAGCACCTGGGCCCACATCCCGCCCGCCGCCCGCGGCCTGCTCGACGGCGCCGACGACACCACCTCGCGCCAGGCCCGCGCGCAACTGCTGAGTCAATTGAAACGATGAACACGCCCACGACCCAACCCGTACGCCGCGTCGTCATCGCCGGCGGCGGCACCGCAGGCTGGATGATGGCCGCGCTGATGAGCAAGCTGCTCGGCAGGCAGCTCGACATCAAGCTCGTCGAGTCCGAGGAGATCGGCACCGTCGGCGTCGGCGAGGCCACCATCCCGGCCCTGCACACCTTTCACAACCTGCTCGGCATCAACGAGGCCGAGTTCATGGCCGCGACCAACGCGACCTTCAAGCTCGGCATCCATTTCGAGGGCTGGAAGGACATCGGCGAGGACTATTTCCACTCTTTCGGCTCGACCGGCAACGACCACTGGAGCGCCGGCTTCCAGCATTTCTGGCTCAAGGGCGTGGCGGAGGGCCTGGCCAGGCCCTACACCGACTACAACCCCGAGACGGTGGCGGCCTTTGCCAACCGCTTCGCCCACCTGCCGCGCAACGGGCTGAACTACGCCTACCACCTGGACGCCGGCCGCTACGCCCGATACCTGCGCGCGATGAGCGAGGCCCACGGCGTGCAGCGCATCGAAGGCAGGATCGCCGCCGTGCTGCAGGACGGCCCGCAGGGCCGGGCGGGCGACATCACCGCGCTGCAGATGCAGGACGGCACGCGCATAGCCGGCGAGCTCTTCATCGACTGCACCGGCTTTCGCTCCCTGCTGCTGGGCGAGACGCTGGGCGTGGGCTACGAGGACTGGTCCTGCTGGCTGCCCTGCGACCGCGCGGTGGCCGTGCAGACCGCCTCGGTGCGCGAGGCCTGGCCCTACACGCGGGCCATCTGCCACCCCTTCGGCTGGCAATGGCGCATCCCGCTGCAGAACCGCGTCGGCAACGGCCTGGTCTACAGCAGCAGGGAGCTCAGCGACGCCGACGCGCCCGAGGTGCTGAAGCAGCACGTCGAGGGCGAGCTGCTGATCCCGCCGCGCCTGCTGAAGTTCACCCCCGGCCAGCGCGCCAAGGCGTGGGAGCGCAACTGCATCGCCGTCGGCCTCGCCAGCGGCTTCGTCGAGCCGCTGGAATCCACCAGCATCCACCTGATCCAGCGTTCCGCCATCCGGCTGATGCAGCTCTTCCCGGGCGGCGGCATCAAGCCGGCCGACATCGAGGAATACAACCAGCAGTCCAGACGCGAGCTGGAGCACATCCGCGACTTCATCGTGCTGCACTACCACGTCAACGCGCGCACCGACTCCCGGCTCTGGCGCGATGTGCGCGACATGGAGCTGCCGGCCACGCTGCGCCACCGCATCGAACTCTTCCGCGCCAGCGCCCGCGTCTTCCGCCCCAGCGACGAGCTGTTCGCCGAGAACTCCTGGATCCAGGTCATGCTCGGCCAGGGCATCGCGCCGCAGGCCTACCACCCGGTGGCCGACCTGATGGGCCGGCCGGAACTGAGCAACTTCCTCGGCGACATCCAGCTCAAGGTCTCGCGCACCGTGGCCGGCCTGCCCGGCCACCAGGCCTATGTCGAGCAGCTGTGCGCGCCCTACCGCAGCGCGTCGACGGCCCAGCTGGCCGCCACGCCGCTGCGGGCTTGAAATCCCCACGGCCGGCCCGACATTTCAGCCCGACGGACAATTCCATCCAACATGAAGCTCAACCCCACGACCCAAGCCCGCCTCGACACCTAAGGCGTCTTCGACCGTGTTCGGAAGGCGCAAGGCCTTCCGGTTCAGCACTCAACCCCGGCAGGCCCGCAGCTCCCGGGGTTTTGTTTTTCCAACTGGGTTCAACCGTGTTCAACCGCACCTTCGACAAGCTGATCGCCACGATTCCCGAGCGCCGGAGCGCGGCTTCGCTGCGCCTGCGCTTCGGCGTGCTGCCCACGCGCTAGCCCGGTGGTTCCACTCCGGGCTGGCATGCCAACCCGAATCAGGAACCACCATGAACTCGAACAACCTCCGCAATCTGCGCAACATCGGCGTCATCGCCCACGTCGACGCCGGCAAGACCACGACCACCGAACGCATCCTGTTCTACACGGGCGAGAACCATCGCATCGGCGAAGTGGACGACGGCAGCACGACGATGGACTTCGACCCCCAGGAGCGCCAGCGCGGCATCACCATCCACAGCGCGGCCACCACCGTGCACTGGCAGGGCACGCAGATCAACCTGATCGACACGCCCGGCCACATCGACTTCAACATCGAGGTCAAGCGCTCGCTGCGCGTGCTGGACGGCGCCGTCGTCGTCTTCGACGGCGTGGCCGGCGTGGAGCCGCAGACCGAGACCAACTGGCGCCTCGCGGACGACTACCGCGTGCCCCGCATCGCCTTCGTCAACAAGCTGGACCGCGCCGGCGCGGACTTCCCGCGCGTCGTCTCGATGATGCGCGAGCGCCTCGGTGCGCGCGCGCTGCCGCTGCAACTCCCCATCGGCGCCGAGAGCGAATTCCGCGGCGTCGTGGACCTGCTCGCCCTGCAGGCCCTGGTCTGGGACCGCGACGACGCGAAGGAGCCCCCGCGCGTGACGGAGATTCCGCCCGAGCTGATGAGCGCTGCCCAGGCGGCCCGTGCACGCCTGGTCGAGGCCGTCGTCGAGCGCGACGACGCGCTGCTGGACGCCTGGCTGCGCGGCGAGAGCCCCGGCGTCGACGCGCTGCGCGCCGGCCTGCGCGCCGCCACCATCGCCGGCGACATCGTGCCCGTGCTGGCCGGCTCGGCCTTCCGCAACCGCGGCGTGGAGCCGCTGCTGGACGCCGTCGTCGCCTACCTCCCGCGCCCGGGTGAAGCCCCCGGCGCGGCGGACACGCAGGGCCCGCTGTCGGCCCTGGCCTTCAAGCTGAGCGCCGACGACCACGGCGCGATGGTGTTCGTGCGCGTCTACAGCGGCGTGCTCAAGCGCGGTGACACGGTCTTCAACGCGAGCACCGGCAAGGCCGAGCGCGCGTCGCGGCTCTACGAGATCCACGCGGACCGCCGCGTCGAGCGCGACGAACTCGTCGCCGGCGACATCGCGGGCATCGTCGGCCTGAAGGACGTGCTGACCGGCCACACGCTGGCTTCCGCCAAGGACGCGCCCGTGCTGGAAAGCATCGAAGCGCCCGAGGCCGTCATCGACGTCGCCATCGAGCCCCGCAGCCAGGACGGCACGGCCGCCCTCGCCAAGGGCCTGGCCGTGCTCGTCCGCGAAGACCCGTCGCTGCGCCTGCGCCAGGACACCGACTCGGGCCAGACCCTGCTGTCCGGCATGGGCGAGCTGCAGCTGGAGGTGGCGGTGGAGAAGCTGCGTTCGCGCTTCGGCGTCGAGGTGCAGATGGGCCGCCCGCAGGTCGCCTACCGCGAGACCCTCACGGCGGCTGCCGAGGTGCACCACCTGCACCGCAAGCAGAGCGGCGGCCCCGGCCAGTTCGCCGAGCTGACGCTGCGCGTGGCGCCGCTGCCGCGCGGCGCGGGCATGCGCTTCGACAGCACGGTGGTGGGCGGCGCGATCCCGCGCGAGTTCATCCCGGCCGTCGAGGTGGGCGTGCGCAAGGCCGCGCTGGCCGGGCCGTTCGCCGGCTACCCGCTGGTGGACTTCGAGGCCGTGCTCGTCGACGGCAGCCACCATGTGCGCGACTCGTCGGCGCTGGCCTTCGAGCTGGCGGCGGCGGCGGCGCTGCGCGAGGCGGTGCTGAAGGCCTCGCCGGTGGTGCTGGAGCCGCTGATGGCCGTCGAGGTCATCACGCCGGCCGACTACCTCGGCGACGTCATCGGCGACCTGCTGCGGCGGCACGGCCATGTGCAGGGCCAGGACGCGCGCGGCAACGCGGTCGTCGTGACGGCCCATGTGCCGCTGGCGCAGATGTTCGGCTACATCGGCCATCTGCGCGCCCTCAGCTCGGGGCGCGCGCAGTTCACGATGCAGCTGAGCCACTATGCAGAAGTGCCGGCGCGCGCCGCGCTGGCGGCATGAGCCGGGGGCGGGAGGCGGGCCGACGGGGCCTGCCTTCCGCCTGTGCGGCAGGTCACCCGACCGGGAGGGGCGACTGCACGCTTCGTAGCGAATTGCGGTCAGTCAGGCTGCGGTGGTAGCGTGCCGGCCATCCTTCATCTAAACCTCGGTGTGCCATGCCGTCCCAAATTTTCGCCGCTGAGCGCATTTGGTTTGCAGTCGCGCCAGATGGCACGGAACACGAGGTTGTAGTCGCCATAGGTCCGCCCACAAAGGCGGAGCGTGGTGAGTGGCGATCCGTAGCGTCGGTCGGGTGCTTAGAAACAGCAACCCATTCCATCGCTGGCATCGATTCTTGGCAAGCAATCGAATTGGCTATGCGATTTTCAGCAAGGCGTATCGGTCATTTCGCCGAGATTGGATGGCGGTTCTATTGGGAGCGCGGCGGTGAGCTTGCAACAGCGCAGGACCTGGCATGTGTCTCGTGATGGACAGGACTCGGCCACGAGCTGACAACGGCGCACCTCAGCCTCGGGGCCGCCTGCGCATCTGATCGCAACACGTGCACGAATCACATTTGCATTACACTTTGCGCATGAAGACTGCCACTCTGCCGGCCGTGCGCGTCGAGCCTGCGCTGCGTAGCGATGCCGAAGCTGTGCTTGACGAGGGTGAATCCCTCTCCGACTTTGTCGCTTCATGCGTCCGCGGCGGCGTGGCTTGGCGGCGGACTCAAGACGCCTTTCTCGCGCGAGCCCGAGACGCCGTCGAGCGATCTGAGCGCGAAGGCAGCGGGTTCTCGCCGCAGGAAGTGCTGCGGCGGATGGATGAACGAATCGAGGCGGCCCGTCAGCGCCTGGTCGCAACGAAGCCGAGCGCGAAGCGGTGACCCTCTACCGCGTCGTGTTGACCGAGGAGGCCACCGACGACTTGATGAGGATCGAGGGCTTCATCATCGAACGTGAACTCGCCAGCGCGACACCTGACCTCGACGTCGTGCGGCGCCTCAGGGACGCAGTCGACCGTGCGCTCCGATTGTTGGAGTTCTCACCGCACTCATGCCGCCGGGCCGCCCGCGCCCTGAATGACGCGCAGCGTGAGCTGATCGTTCCCTTTGGGAGCTCCGGGCTCGTCGCAGCCTTTGAGGTCCGTGGCGAGGTGGTCCGCATCGGTGCCATTCGCCATCAGCTGGAGCAGGATTACCACTGACCCTGATCGAGTGGGCCCAACGGCCCGACAGGCATCTCGGCTTTCCACTTTGAGGCGCTTGTCGGCCGACCGCAGATGGTCGTGAGGAGCGGTCATGGATGGCCCTTGATCCCGACCTTGCCAGCGGAGCCCTCAGGGCATCGGTGCGCTTGGGGCCGACGCGCTTCGACTGGGTTCAACCTGGCAGAGCCTCATACGGGTTTGCAATCAAAGTGATAACAAGGCGCGAAGCCGCAGACAGTGCTTTAGCACGGCAAGGCGAAGCAACGCAGTTAGCGCTTTGATTGCGAAGCTGTATCACACCATGAACCCCAGCCTCCTTATTCAGTCTTACCAACCGAATTTTCTGTCGCAGCTCAGCGGCCCGGGAACCGCGACCGCCTCCTGTATCCATGCCGTTCGATGCAGTCATCGCCCCTGCACTGCGGCAACTTGCCCGAACAATCAATTCGCCAGCCACCCGTCCTGCACACTGAATCCGGCCCGCCACCCAAGGATGCCCAGCCGAGCAGAGGGTCAATGCGTCTCATAGACCGGGTCGGCCAGGCCCTGCATCATGGCCCGGCCCGCTGTCGGCGGCTCGGTCGTGAAGACCAGCACCTCGTTGGCGCCCGCCTTCAGCCACGAGGCCGGCAGATAGAGGGTCTGCTGCGGGCCGACGGACCAGAAGCGGCCCAGGTGGTGGCCGTTGACCCAGACCTGGCCCTTGCCCCAGCCGCGCGTGTCCAGGAAGCTGTCGACGGGCCTGTCCAGCTTCAAGCTGCCGCGCCAGAAGCCGGGCAGCGTCGCGTCGCCGGCCTCACCCGCCGGCAGGCGCTGCAGCGCCGCGGCGTCCAGCGGCAGCGGGTAGACCGTCCAGCCCTCAAGGTCCTCCTTGTCGACCCGCACGGCGCGCGTGATGCCCTTGTTGTCGTCGACCAGCCGGGCACCGAAGCCGATGCGGCCCATGGCCTCGACGAGCAGGTCGAGCTGCGTGCCCGCGGGCAGGTCCACGGCCAGCGTCTTCTCGCCGCGCCTACGGTCCAGCCGGCCGATGACGCGGCCGTCGGCCAGCACGGTGGCCTGGTCGCGCAGCTCGTCCAGCACCAGCTGGCCCCTGGCCGGCGCTTCGAGGCGCTTGCGGTACAGGATGTAGCCGTAGTTCTGGCCGAACTCCTCCATCGGGCGCACCCAGCGCGAGCTGCGCGCTTGGGACAGCACCTCCAGGCGCGCCAGAAGATTGCCGGCCGGCTTCAGCGCGAAGGCGGGCAAGGCCTGCGGCTGCGGCTGCGGCTCGGGCACGGGCGGCAGCGCCTCGCCGGTGTAGCTGGCGATGACCTCGCGCAGCGCCCGGTATTTGGGCGTCGGGCGGCCGGCCTCGTCCAGCGCGGCGTCGTAGTCGTAGCTCGTCGTGCCGGGCTGGTAGGGCTCGGCGGCCGAGTAGTTGGCGCCGGCCAGCCAGCCGAAGCTGCTGCCGCCGTGGAACATATAGAGGTTGAAGGAGGCGCGCTGCGACATCAACCAACCCACCGTGCGCGCGGCCTCCTCGGGGGGCTGGCGGTGGTGCAGCTCGCCCCAGTGGTCGAACCAGCCGGCCCAGTATTCGCCGGCCATGCGCGGGCCGTTGGGGCGCCAGTCGTCCAGGGCCTGCATCGATTCCCGGGCGTCGTCCGCGCCGCCGCCGAAGTTGACGGCGGCCGGCACGTCGGCCAGCGTGCCGGCGTCCAAGAGCCGGGCCGCGCCGCCGTCGGACGTGAACAGCGGCGCGTCCAGGCCCGCCTCGCGCATCTGCGCGCGCACGGCGCCCAGGTAGTCTTGGTCGCGGCCGAAGGAGCCGTATTCGTTCTCCAGCTGCAGCATCAGGATGGGCCCGCCGCGGCTGCTCTGCAGGTCGCCGATCTCCTGGGCCAGGCGCTTGAAGTAGCGCGCCGTGGCGGCCAGGTAGCGCGCGTCCATCGAGCGCACGCGCAGCCCTGGCGTGCGCAGCAGCCAGGCCGGGAAGCCGCCAAAGTCGACCTCGGCGCAGACATAGGGCCCCGGCCGCAGCACGACGCCCAGGCCCTCCTCGGCGGCCGTCTGCACGAAGGCGCGCAGGTCGTTCTGGCCGGAGAAGTCCCACTGCCCCGGCTCGGGCTCGTGCTGCGACCAGAAGGCATAGGTCGTCACGGTGTTCAGACCCATGGCCCTGGCCATGCGCAGCCGCTCGCGCCAGGCCGCGCGCGGGATGCGCGGGTAGTGCATCTCGCCGGAGCGGATCTGGAACGGGCGGCCGTCGAGCCTGAACTGCGCGCCGTCGATCTCGAAGCGCGCCGCGGCCTGTGCGCCGCCAACCGTCAGGGCCAGCAGCACAGCAACGGCGGCATGGATCCACGTCTTCATGGCGCGAGCGACGCGAAGCTCCATTCCTGCGTCGGGCTGCTTTCCGGCGTCGCAATGACGACCGGCGTCAGCGCGCCGATCGCGCCGCCCTGGGTGTCCAGCACCAGGCCGCTGGCGACGTGGACGAGGGCATAGACGCCGCTGCGTACCGGCACGATGCGCCACTGCTGCACGGCCGTGCCGTCCGGCGGCTCGATGCTGACGCGCGAGCCGGCCGCCGTCGCGCCGCCGGCAACGGCCAGCGCCAGGCCGCTGCGCGGGTTGACGAGGGTGTAGATGCCGCTGCCGGCCAGCGTCTCGGCGACGGTCCACTGCTGCGCGACACCGCCGTGCGTCGGATAGATCTCGACCTTGGTGCCGGGCGTGGTGGAGGCGGCCGGGATGTCCAGCGCCGAGCCAAGCGCGCCCTGGCTGCCGACGACGTTGAGGCCGGGAACCAGCGGCGGCGGCGCGACGGGCGGCTCATAGGGCATGGGCACGGCGCGCGGCACGCCGGGCAGGTTCAGCGGCCGGCCCACGTTCTGGCCGCCGGTGCTGAGGCGGAAGCGTCCGTCGTCCAGGTATTCGAAGCGGTAGTTCGCGCAGACCTCGTTGTGGTCGGGCGTGTAGACCGCATCGCCCAGCGCCTTCTTCACGTCCACCCAGACGCCGTCCGCGCCCTGGTAGCGCACGCGGCCATAGGTGGCGGCGCGCACCGGGTTGCCGAGGCAGGACTTGGCCGTGTCGGACCAGTCCTCGACGAAGCCGTAGGCGCCGGACTGCGCCAGCACCTTGGGGCTGCGCAGCGTGCCCAGCTTCTTGCGCTGGCCGTCGCGCGGGTCGGTGAAGAACATGCTGTAGTCCTGCCGGCCGTCGGCCAGCGCGGCCACCTCCAGCTCGAAGCGGTAAGTCGCCCCGACCTCGGGCGTATAGGCCGCCTCGCACTTGATGCCCGTGCCCTCGCCGCCGAAGTTCGTGCAAGCGGAGATGCCGGGGTCGACGACGACGGGACTGACGCCGCCGACGTCCCACAGCGAGAACAGCAGCTGCTGGCTCTGGATGCCGCCATAGCCGCCGTTGAAGCCGATGACCTCGTAATAGGTCGTGGCCGGCCAGCTGTGCGGCGTGACCTCGGCGCTGAACTTCTGCCAGGCCGGCGTCTTCCAGCTCACATGGATGGAGTTGGCGCGCGTGACGTGGCCGCGCGACTGGCCGCGGATCTCGACGGCCGCAGCGCTGCCGTCCGCGCGGCGCAGGCCCACGTCCAGCGTCTGGCGGTTGGCGCGGCCGGCCGTCCACCAGGCGCTGGCGATGCCGTTGAAGTCGGTCGTCGGCGCGTCGGGGAAGACCCAGCCGCTGCCGTCCTTGTCCGCATTGCCGTTGTCGCGCGGCAGCCAGTTCACCGCGCAGCCCTGCACCGGCTGGCCGCCCAGCGTGACGCGCACCTTGAGCTTGCGCGGCTGGTGCGTCGTGTTGCCGGACTCGATGGTCGGGTCGTAGAGCGTCGCCGAGAACACCGAGCCGTCGCGGGCCTGGCCGGCGTCGGGCGTCAACGCGGCCAGCACGGCGCCGGCCGGGCAGCCACCCTGCGGCTGCGGCGCGGCGGCGGCCAGGGCATGGGCCGTGGGGGCCACGGCGGCGCGGGCCTCGGGCGGTGTAGCGCTGCCGCCGCCGCAAGCGGCCAGGGATGCCGCCAGCGCGAGGGCGCAGGCCGCGGTGTTCGTGATCTTCATGGCATTCACTCCTTGGAGGGATCGGGAACACGCCCACCTTGCGCGGGCAGCAGCCGGCCACGGCCCCGTCCCGGACGGGGCCGCGCGGCACAACGGCAGGGGATCAGTAGCGATCGTCGAACGCGAAGATGGGCTTGCGTGTCTTCCACCGGCCTTCCGTGAAATCCGGGAAGGGCAGCGTCTTGTTGTCCTCGGCGATGGACTGCTCGGACAGCGGCGTGATGGCGCTCCAGGCCACCGCGTCGTAGATGTCGATGGGCATGGGCGCGTCCGCCTTCAGCGCCTCGACGAAGGCATGGATGACGAAGAAGTCCATGCCGCCATGGCCAGCGCCCTCGGCCGCCGCCGCGTATTTCTTCCACAGCGGATGGTCGAACTTGTCGCCGTATTTCTCGAACGGCTCCCACTGGTGCGGCGGGCTGATGCCCTCGACGTGGACCGAGTGGTTGACGTCCATCCACAGGCCGTGGGTGCCCTGCACGCGAAAGCCCAGCGAATAGGGCCGCGGCAGCGAGGTGTCGTGCTGCAGCAGGATGGTCTCGCCGTTCTCGCAGGCCAGCGTCGTCGTGACGACGTCGCCGAGGCTGAACTTCAGCTGCGCGCTGGGATGCTGCTTGCCGCCCTGGGCCTCGGCGTACTCATGCAGGCCGCGCGCCTTGGTCGCGAAGCTGTTGATCCGCGTGAAGCGGTTGCCGCGATGGATGTTGGTGAACATCGCGCAGGGGCCGATGCCGTGGCTGGGGTAGAGCTCGCCGTTGCGCCGCACCGAGTGCTCGGTGCGCCAGCGCGCCTCGCTCCAGCCCTTGGCCCCGAACTCGGCGCCGCCGCCATAGGGCCTGGCCGGGTCGCCGCTGTTGAACTTCACGGCGCGCAGATCGTGCTGGTAGCCGCCCTGCAGGTGCACGAGCTCGCCGAACAGGCCGGCGCGCACCATCTGCAGCACGGCCATCACGTCGCGGCGGTAGCAGACGTTCTCCAGCAGCATATAGGGCGTGCCGCTGCGCTGCTGGGTGCGCAGCACGTCCCAGTGGTCCTGCAGCGTGATGCCGGCGACGACCTCGCAGCCGACCGCCACCCTGGCCTGCATCGCAGCTATGGCCATGGGCGCATGCCACTCCCAGGGAGTGGCGATGATGACGCCGTCCAGGCCCTCGACCTCCAGCAGCCGGCGCCAGGCCTGCGGGTCGCCACCTTCGCCAAAGGTCTGCGGGCCCGGCTTGCCGGCCTTCCCGACCTGGTCCAGCGCGCGCTTGAGCATGAAGGGCTCGATGTCGCACAGCGCGACGACGTCGACATCGTCGCGGCGCAGCAGTTCGCGCAGCAGCACCTGGCCGCGCATGCCGGTGCCGATCATCCCCAGGCGCAGCCGCGGGCGGGCCGCCGCCCGCGCGCCATGGAAGCTGGCGGCGGCCAGCGCCGCCAGCGAGCCGTTGCGCAGCCAATCTCGACGCTGCATCCTCATCACCAGAACTTGTAGCTTGCCGACACGTTGTAGCTGCGACCGAACAGGTTGAGGCTGTGGTCATAGCCCTCCCAGCCGTTCGGATCGTAGTAGGGCATGCGGTTGAACAGGTTCTTGATGTTCAGGCCCAGGTCCAGGTTCTTCACCGGCTTCCAGTTGAAGCCGAGGTTGACCGTGTGGTGGGCCGGCGCGCCGTTGCACAGATTGGCCGGCATCGCGACATCGGCGGCCGTGCAGCTGCTCGGGTTGTTGTTGGCCTCGTCGTTCGGGTCATAGGCCCACTTGGTCTTGCCCGTGTAGTTCACGAACAGGCTGGTCACGAGGTTGCCGTAGCTCCAGTCGGCGTTCAGCGTCGCGCGCAGCTTGGGCGAGCCGTAGTAGCCGACGTAGTTGTTGCTGAAGCCTTCGCCGTCCTCGTAGTTGTAGGTCTCGCGCATGCGGATGGACACGGCGGCGCCCAGGCCCAGCTTGCCCCAGGAGCCCAGCGAGTGCTTGCTGCGCGCGTCGATGTCGAAGCCGTCGACCAGCGTGCGGCCGCGGTTGAGGTAGCTGGTCGTCAGGCCGGCCAGGTTGCCCACCGAGTAGCCCGGCAGCGCGCCCTGGCAGGCCGCCGCGTTGGCCGGGTTGGCGCACATCGCCGCGACGGCCGCGACGTTGGCGCGGTCGGTGTCGGAGATCGGGAAGCGCACCGCCTGGCTGGCGCCGTTCAGCGCCGGGCCGTATTTCTCGACCAGCTTGCGCAGCAGCTCGCTCGGGTCCTGGCGGATGATCTCGTCGCGGCGGTAGACGAACCAGTAGTCCAGCGACAGGCTCACGTCCTTCCAGGGCTCGAACACGAGGCCGACCGTCGAGATCTTGGCCGTCTCGGGCTTGAGGTTGGGGTTGGGCGGCGTCAGGCCGCCGATGGTGCGGCTGCAGTCGACATTGGTCAGGTTCTTGCCGAGGTCAACGTCGGTGGCCGACACCGACTTCTTCAGCAGCGCGGCGATGGCATTGGTCTCGTCGCAGCGCAGCTGGTCCTTGATGCCGCCGAACTGCGCATAGACGCCGCCCTGGCCGGCCTCGGCCAGGCTGGGCGCGCGGAAGCCCTCGGAGTAGGTGCCGCGCAGCAGCAGCTCCGGCATCGCGCGGAACTTCAGGCCGATCTTGGGCGCCAGGTTGGCCTTGAAGTTCGGGTATTTGTCCAGACGCGCGGCGGCGTCGAGCTCCAGGCTCTTCGTGAGCGGCACGATGGTCTCGCCGAACACGGCGCCCACGGTGCGCTTGCCGTCGAACCAGGAGCCGCCCTGCTGCGTGATGAGGCCATTGGCCGCGTCGGCGTTGCCCGGCGTGTAGAAGCTCTCGCGCATCAGGTTCAGGCCGAAGGCGGCGCGCACCTCGCCGGCAGGCAGGCGGCCGATGGTGCCCTCGACCTTGGCGTCCCAGCTGATGAGCTTGGTCCAGGACTGGATGTCGAAGGTCGGGTAGGCCTGGCGGATCAGCGCGGCGTTGGCGTCGCTGATGACACCGAACTGGTAGGCCGGGTTGTCGGCGATATAGGTGCGGCCGGTGACCGGGTCCTTGGTGAAGGGGCCGAAGGCCTTCTCGAAGCCCTTCAGGTTCACGTTGATGGTCTGGAACAGCGTCGAATGGCTGCCGGCCACGCTGAGCGCGCTCTCGAAGTCCCAGTCGCCGAAGACGGTGCCGCGCACGCCGGCCAGCGCACGGTAGTTGTCGTCGGTGTTGCGCTGGCCGAAGTGGCCGGTGGCGTCCTGCAGCAGATAGCTCAGGCCGGCCGCGCCGCCCATCTTGGCGGCCATGTCGGGGTCGAGGTGGGCCTTCGCGTAGACGTTGTTGGGGCCGAGGAAGGGAATCTTGAAGGTGTTCAGCGTCGTGCCGGTATTGCGCGAATACCAGCTCGACGGATTGCCCGTCGTGGAGTTGAAGCTGCGCGGGCCGTTCTGGCCATGCATGTCGATGTGGGTGTAGGCCGCCTCGGCAAAGCCTTCCCAGTCGCCGCCGAGCTTCAGCCGGCCGTTCAGATAGCCGGTGGTGCGCTGGGAGCTGGGGCCGGTGTCGAGCTGGTAGGGCAGCGTGTCCCAGACGCAGCTGGTGCCGCCGGAGGTCGGGATGGCGGTCGGGCAGCCGCCCACGGCGCGCCGGACGATGGCGTTCTTGTTGGCCGCATCGACGACGAACAGCGTGCCGGGGTTCATCACGCCGGGCTCGCTGCCGACGCCGATGCGCATGTTCTTGATGAAGTTCGGATTGTTGACGTAGAACTGGTCGGGCCGCTTGTCGTAGGTGTCGGCCAGCGCGATGCGGTCGCGCTTGTAGAGGTTGAGCGAGCCATACAGGCTCCAGCCGTCGCGGGCCAGGTCGCCCTTGCCGAACAGCACGCTGCCCTGGTGCTCGCCATAGGCCTTCACGTTGGACGACCAGTCGGTGCCGGCGCGCACCTCCAGGCCCTCGTAGCCCTTCTTGGTGATGACGTTGATGACGCCGGCGACGGCGTCGGAGCCGTAGACCGCCGAGGCGCCGTCGGTCAGCACCTCCATGCGCTCGATGGCGGCGGCAGGGATGGCGTCGATGTTGACGAACATCGTCTGGAAGCCCATCGGCGCGCCGTAGTAGGACAAGCGGCGGCCGTTCAGCAGCACCAGCGTGCCCTGGGCGCCCAGGCCGCGCAGATTGGCCGACGAGGCACCGTCGGAGCCGGTGAACATGGAGCGGAAGTCCTGCTGCTGCGCGGGGCGGGCCGCGGGCAGGTTGTCCAGCACCTGCAGCAGCGTGCGCGCGCCCATGTTCTCGATCTGCTTGGCGTCGATGACCTGCACGGGCGACGCGGTCTCGGCATTGATGCGCTTGATGCTGGAGCCGGTCACTTCCACGCGCTCGATCTTCTGCGGCGCCGCGTCCTCTTCGGCGGCCAGCAGCGGGGTGCACAGGCCGGCGCTCATCAGCACGACCATCAGCTTCGTCGGTTTCATCTCATCTCCTCGTTGAATCTCTGAACTCGGCTCAGCGCGGCTGCGCCGGGCCCTTGCTTCTCTGCGAAGGGGCGGCGGCCGGCAGCGGCCGCACCTCGTCGCCCTGCTGACCCAGCAACAGGGCGTTGGCCCAGTTGCCGCAGACCCGTTGCGGCTGCGCGCCGCGCGCGGCCAGCGTGCGCAGCGAGAGCTGGCGCAGGCCGCGCACGTCCAGCTCCGGCTTGACGACCGCCGGCGCCTGCACGAGGCCGCTGTCGTAGAGCAGGCGGCCGTCGCCCCAGACCTGGAACTGCAGGCCGCCGCCCGCACGGCAGCTGTCGTCCACACCGAGGTCGGCGCGGAAGGTCTGCCAGCGACCGGCGAGTTGCAGCTCCAGTTGCTGGCCAGGCTTCATGCCCAGCCCCTTGCGGAACTGCAGGCCGTTCATGCGCATCGCCGCGGCACCGCTGGCGGGCCTGTCCCGGCCGATGCCGGCCGGCAGGCTCAGGTCGGACAGCACGCGCTGCTGCAGCCGGCCTTCGGGCGCGGGCACCTCCAGCACCTTGAAACTGGACAGCGTGATCGGGCCGACATCGACCGGCACGAAGGCGTTGAAGGCCTTGGCCGGCGCCTGCGCGGCGGCGCTGACCATCGGGTCGCTGGCCGCTGCGGCCTCGCCCTCGGGGTTCTGCACCGACAGCACGCGAAAGCGCAGCAGGCGCCCGGCCGTGGGCCCGAATTCGATGCGTTGCGCCGGCTGCTGCAGCTTCAGCCGGCCGCGCGCGACGGGCTCGCCCCAGTCGCCGTTGTTGTCGGCCAGATAGACCTCGTAGTCGCGCACCTGGCCGTACTTCCAGTGCTGGTCGTTGCGCGGCGCGAGCTCGATGCCGTCGATCAGGCGGCGCTCGCCCAGGCCCAGCACCCACTCGTGCGGGCCGCTGCGCAGGGCCTGGTTGCGGGTCGTGCGGAACCAGGCCTGGGGCTTGTCGCTGAGCTTGTCGTTCAGCGCGTTCTCCAGCGGGTGGCCGGGCTCCTCGGCCGGGCGGTTGACGACCGTCAGGCTGTCGGCCGGCACCGCGCGGCCGGCGGCGGGCGCGGCGGGGAAGTCGTCGTCCGCGGCGGGCGCGGCCTGCACGCCGCGCAGCGCGAAGGCCAGGCCGGCGCGGATGTCGCGCTTGACTGTCTTCACATGGAGGCTGCCGTGGCGGTCGGCGGCGTCGAAGGCCCAGCCCTCGTCCACCGCGTCCAGATCGGCAACCTGGGGCAGGGCCTTGCCATCGAGCTCGACGGCGGCGGGCGCCTGCCGGCTGGCCACGCGCAGCGAATAGGCGCGCGCGGCCTCCTGGCCGTCGTAGCGACCCTGGACCGGCTCCAGCGTCACGCCGAGCACGTCGCCGTCCAGCTGCATCGCGATGCGCTGGGTGCTGAAGGCGCCGCCCTGATAGCGGCGCGTCAGGCCATCGTCCTCATAGAGCTTGAACTCGGAGGGGCGGCTGGCATCGGGGTAGAGATCCAGCGTCAGCCTGTCCTTGGGCTTCTGGCCGTCGAACAGCACTTCGGGGTACATCGGCAGGATGGCACCGGCACGGACGAAGACGGGGAGTTTGTCGAGGGTGACCTGCAGGTCGATGTCGCGGCCCGCGGGGCCGACGCTCAGCTGGCGGCCATCCCAGTAGTCGAGCCAGCGGCCGCCAATGGGCGATCCGGGCAAATGGATGCCCTTGCGCCAGCCCTGGCTGGCCGCCTGGCTGCGGAACACGGGCGCCACGAGCAGGTCCGGCCCGAGCAGGAACTGGTGCTTGTAGGCCTCGCCGGCGGCCTGCGGGTCGCCGGCGTGGTCCCACATCAGGCCGCGCACCAGCGGGGCGCCGGTCTGCTCGGCCTCGCGGGCCAGCGTGTACATCAGCGGCGTCAGGCGCAGCTTGAGCTTGAGGTATTTGCGGTTGATGGAACGGTAAGGTTCGTCGAACCACCAGGGGTGCTTGCGCTCGGCCTCGGCCCAGCCGGACATGCCCATCAACACCGGCGTGAAGCTCTTCCACTGCAGGTCGCGCGTGAAGGTCTCGGGGCTGCCGCCGAAGATGGCGTCCACGTCGCCGCTGGCATAGGCCTGGCCCGACAGACCGGAGCCGATCAGCGTCGGGATGTGCCAGCGGATGTAGTCCCAGCTGGCCGACTGGTCGCCCGTCCACGTCACCGCATAGCGCTGCGTGCCGGCCCAGCCCATCACGGTCCACAGGAAGGGGCGCGCGTCGGAGTTGTCCAGGATGCCGTCGTAGGCGGCCTTGTTCGCGTCCAGCGAGAACTGGTAGCCCTGGCCCGTCCAGGCCACGTCGAGCTTCTGCGCGCGGGTGCCGGCGGTGCCGACCTCCCACTTGATCTTGTCGACGCCGTTCTCGGTCCACAGCCCGGTCTTGAAGCCGTACTGCGCCAGGCCCTGCACGACCTTGGGCAGGTCTGTGTAGCCGCAGCCATAACCGTCGTTGGGCAGGATCCAGCCGCCGGGCATGTCGTGCTCGCGGTACTTCTTCGCGACGCTGTCGACGACGTCGGGCGTCTTGCCGGTCGGGCCGTCGCTCCAGCCCTTGGGCACGGTGCCGGGCTTCTTGACGTTGTCGCCGTCGTTGTAGCAATCGGCGTCGCCGTATTCCAGCGCCCAGCGCGGCAGCAGCTTGGCGCGGCCGGTCAGCTCGGTGTAGGCGGCCAGCACGTCTCTCAAGCCGGCGCCGGCAAAGTAGTAGGCGTCGAAGCGGCCTTCCTCGTGCTCCAGGCTGGCCTGCTCGTCCAGCCGCAGGTCGTAGCTGCCATCGCTCCAGGTGTTGCGCAGCATGCCCCAGCCGCGCGAGCTCATCAGGAAGGGCGCGGGGCTGGGCCGGTCGCCGTCTTCCCAGCCGCCGGAGTAGGAGATGTCGAGCTGGCGGCCCTTGAACTCGAAGCGGCCGTTCTGCTGGCCGCCGCCGTAGAAGCGCTCGCCGGCCGTGCTGGACAGCGTCTGCACGGCGCGCTTGGCCGCGAGGTCCAGCGGCTGCAGCTCGCGCCACAGCGGCTCGGCCTCGCCCGCGCGCAGCAGCTCCAGGCGCAGCGGCTTGCGGTGGATGCGCAGCGTCAGCGCGGCGGTCTGGATCTCGACGCGGTCGGCCCGCTCGACGACGCGGTGCGCCACCGCCTCCCAGCGCCGCGGCAGCACGATGGGCGCGGCCTTGTCGCCGGCCGGCGTGAGCTGGCCGTTGGCGCCGGCCTGCACATGGAAGAGGTCGGCGCGCAGCAGGCTCACGCGCAGCAGCACGCCGGCGTCGGTGCGCAGCTCGAACGCGGTGGCGGCGCCGTCCTCGCCGACGCCGCCCGCGGCCGCGGGCTGCAGCGACAGCAGCCGGCCGACCGGCGCGGCCAGCGCCACCGGCGCCAGCGCCGCCAGCAGGCCACCCGCCAGCAGCAGCGCCGCCACGCGCCCGCCGCCCGTCATGCCCCTGCCCCGCCTTGCCCGCTCCACTGCTTTCATTCGCTGCCCTTGCGCACCGCCCGAGGCGGCTGTCTGGAATCAATGCGCAAACTCTAGAAACCACATCAAAAGAAGTCAACAAATCGAAACTTAAAAGCGAAAGTTAAGCCTTTGGATACGGGAAATCCATGACGAGAAACTGCGACCCGTCTTTCGATAGCTCGCAAAATCGACGCAGCATCTTTTCATTCGCTGGGAAAAAGCAACGCCCCTCGTCGCCATCGAGGTTCCCAGCCCATCGAGACATCTCGGCAACGCCTCGCCGGGCAGCACACTTCCGCGCCAATCGCCGCCCGGCTCCGCCGCCAAGCCGCCCTTCCTTTGACAAGGGATTCGCCAACATAACTTTCGTTTTAACCTTTATTTTCTTTCTTTGTTTGACAATTCGAAAGTCAGGCGATATCGTTTCGGCAGCACTTGAGATTGGCAATGACTTCACTTCTGCACCGCGAGCGACACGACTGGCAACGCCTGGGTGGCCTGCACACGGCCGAGGAGATCGAGCACCAGCCGGCGCTGTGGCGCGCGCTGGCCACGGCCCTCGAAGCCCAGCAGCCGCGCATCGACGCCTTCCTGGGCGACTGGCTGCGCCAGCCTGGCCACCTCGTCATCCTGACCGGCGCCGGCAGCTCGGCCTATATCGGCGAGATGGCGGCCGACTCGCTCAACGCCGCCTGGCCCGCCGAGGTCCGCGCGGTGGCCAGCACCAGCCTGCTGACCCATCCCGAGCTCTATCTGACGCGCGGGCAGCCGACGCTGCTGGTGTCATTCGCGCGCAGCGGCAACAGCCCCGAGAGCCTGGCCACCGTCGAGCTGCTGCGCGCCAGCGTCGACGCGCCGCGCTTCCTGAACATCACCTGCAATGCCGAGGGCGAGCTGCTCAGCGGCAGCGCCGGCCGCGCCGACACGCTGAACCTGCTGATGCCCGAGGGCAGCTGCGACCGCGGCTTCGCGATGACGAGCAGCCTGACGACGATGCTGCTGGCCGCGCTGGCCGTGCTCGGCGCCGGCGCCTGGCCCGAGCGCCTGGGCCGCATCCGCAGCCTGGCCGGCCTCGCCGACACCGCGCTGGCCGCCTGGGCCGCGCCCGTGCAGGCCCTGGCCCAGGCCGACGTGCGGCGCATCGTCTACCTCGGCAGCGGCGCCCAGGAGGCGCTGGCCAGGGAGGCCGCGCTGAAGGTGCTGGAGTTGACCAGCGGCCGCGTGATGGCGGTGGCCAACACGCCGCTGGGCTTCCGCCACGGGCCGAAGTCCATGCTGGACGAGCACAGCCTCGTGCTCGTGCTGCGCAGCCGCGGCAGCGTGGCGCGGCGCTACGAGCACGACCTCGTGCAGGAGCTGCGCGCCGACGGCATCGCCGCCCGCGTGCTGACGCTGGGCCCCGAGGACGAGGCCGAGCATCTGCCCGCCTTCCTGCCGGTGCCGCCGCTGCCGCAGGACGGGCTGGACGACAGCTGGCTGACGCCGCTGTGGCTGATCGCCGCCCAGCTGCTGGCACTGAACAAGTCGGTGGCCCTGGGCCTGACGCCCGACAACCCCTTCCCCGACGGTCGCGTCAACCGCGTCGTACAGGGCGTGACGATTCATAACCATGACCCGCGCTGAGCTGTACTTCGGCCTCGACATCGGCGGCACCAAGATCGAGCTGGCCGCCTGCGACGCCGCGCTCGCCGTCGTGCACCGCCAGCGCATCGCGACGCCGGCGGCCGACTTCGACGACTTCGTCGCGCAGACTGCCGCGCTGGTGCGCGACGCCGAAACCGCGCTGGGCCGCAGCGCCACGGCCATCGGCCTCGGCATGCCCGGCGTCGTCGACCCGGCCAGCGGCTACCAGCTCAGCTCCAACGTGCCGGCGCTGAACGGCCGCCAGGTCGCGCCCGCGCTGGAAGCCGCGCTGGGCCGGCCCGTGCACATGGGCAACGACTGCCAGTGCTTCGCGCTGTCCGAGGCGCAGGGCGGCGCGGCGGACGGCCTGCCCAGCATGTTCGGCGCCATCCTGGGCACCGGCGCGGGCGGCGGCTACTGCGTCGGCGGCCGGCTGGTGGCCGGCTACAACGGCCTGGCCGGCGAATGGGGCCACTGGCCCGTGCCGGCCGCGCAATTGCTGCAGCACGACCTGCCGCTGCTGGACTGCCCCTGCGGCCTGCGCGGCTGCCTGGAGCGCTATGTCTCCGGCACCGGCCTGGCCACGCTGCACCGGCTGCGCAGCACCGACTCCGAGCCCGCGGCCGATGCCGCCGCCGTGCACGCGCTGGCCGCCGAGGGCGACGAGGCCGCCACCGACGCACTGGCCATCCACCTCGACCTGCTGGCCCAGGGCCTGGCCGGCCTCGTGCTCGCGCTGGACCCGCACGCCATCGTGCTCGGCGGCGGCCTGTCCAAGCTGCAGCGCCTGTACGACGAGCTGCCCGCCGCGATGGCCCGCCACCTGTTCCGCGGCGCGCGGGTGCCGCCGCTGCTGCCGCCGCGCTTCGGCGATGCCGGTGGCGCGCGCGGCGCCGCGCTGCTGGCCCGCCAGCGCTGCGGCGCCTGAACCCTCTCGCTTTCACGCTTTGCCATGGCCTCTTCGTCTCCCATCCAGGACCGCATCGCCGCGCACCGCCGCGGCGAGCCTATCGGGCTGACCAGCGTCTGCTGCAGCAGCACCTATGTGCTGGAGGCCGCGATGCAGCTGGCCGTGCGGCGCGGCAGCCTGCTGCTGGTCGAGTCCACGTCCAACCAGGTGGACCAGTTCGGCGGCTACACCGGCATGACGCCGCCGCAGTTTCGCGACGGCGTGTTGACGCTGGCGGCTGCCTGCGGCCTGCCGGCCGAGCACCTCGTGCTGGGCGGCGACCATCTCGGCCCCAACGCCTGGCAGCACCTGCCGGCGGCCGAGGCCATGGGGCACGCGAAGACGCTGATCCAGGCCTATGCCGCCGCCGGCTTCAACAAGATCCACCTCGACTGCAGCATGGCCTGCGCCGACGACCCGGCGCGCCTGCCCGACGAGGTCGTCGCGCAGCGCTCGGCCCAGCTCGCCGAGGTGGCCGAGGCCGCCGCGCGCGGCGCCGGGCTGCCGCCGCCGGTCTATGTGATCGGCACCGAGGTGCCCATCCCCGGCGGCGAGTCGGCCCTGGCCGGCGGCGTGGCCGTCACGCGGCCGGAGGCCGCCGCGCAGACGCTCGAAGTGCACCGCCAGGCCTTCGCCGCGCGCTCGCTGCGCGAGGCCTGGCGGCGCGTCGTCGCGATGGTCGTGCAGCCCGGCGTGGACTTCGACCACAGCGCCGTGCAGCACTACGACCGCGCCGCCGCAGCCTCGCTGTCGCGCTTCATCGAGGGCCAGCCCGGCCTGGTCTACGAGGCCCATTCCACCGACTACCAGACCGAGGCCTCGCTGCATGCGATGGTGCGCGACCATTTCGCGATCCTGAAGGTCGGCCCGGCGGCCACCTTCGCCTTGCGCGAGGCCTGGTTCGCGCTCGCGATGCTGGAGCGCGAGCTGCTGCCGGCCGCCGCCCAGTCGCGTCTCATCGAGACGCTGGACGAGGCCATGCGCCGGCAGCCGCGCCACTGGCTCAAGCACTACCCCGGCGCGCCCGAGGCCCAGCGCCTGCTGCGCGCCTACGGCCTCAGCGACCGCTGCCGCTACTACTGGGGCGAGCCGGCTGTGGACGCCGCGCTGGGCCGCCTCATCGCCAACCTCGATGCCCGGCCGCTGCCGCTGGCGGCGCTGAGCCAGTTCCTGCCCGAGCAGGCGCAGGCCGTGTTCGAGGGCCGCCTGGCCGCCCGCGCCGAGGACCTGGCCCGCGACAAGGTGAGCCAGCTGCTGGCCCGCTACGCCCGCGCCTGCGATGCCAACGAGGCGGCGCCGCGCGACGTCGCAATCGCAAGCCCGGCCCCGGCCCCGGTTTCGAACCCCTGAGAATCTGCGCTCGTTCGAAACAAGCCCGAAAGCCATGCGAAACACCAGCCAGCGCCGCGAACAGATCCTGCAACTCCTCGTCAAGCAAGGCGGCGTGCAGGTGTCCGAGCTGGCCGCGCTGACCGGCGTGTCGGCCGTGACCATCCGCACCGACCTCGCCCAGCTGGAGGCCCAGGGCCTGGCCACGCGCAACCACGGCGGCGCGACGCTGGTGCGCACGCCGCCGCAGGAACAGAGCGTGCAGCAGCGCGACAGCCTGAACAGCGCGCTGAAGGAGGTCATCGGCGCGCGCGCCGCCGAGCTGGTGCAGCCGGGCGACAACATCCTCGTCGACTCCGGCACCACCACCGTGCCGCTGGCCCGCCACCTGCTGGACCACCGCGACGTCACGGTGATGACCAACGGCCTGAACATCGCCTGGGAGCTGGCCAATGCGCAGGGCGTGGAGGTCATGCTGACCGGCGGCCTGCTGCGCAAGCAGTCGCTGTCCTTCCAGGGCGTGCAGGCCGAGGCCTGCCTGAATGCCTACAGCTTCGACACCCTCTTCCTCGGCGTCGACGGCCTGGACCTGCAGTTCGGCCTGACCACCCACCACGAGGCCGAGGCCAGCCTGAACCGCAAGATGGTCGAGCGCGCGCGGCGCGTCGTCGTGCTCTGCGACGCGTCCAAGTTCGGGCGGGTCAGCCTGCACCGCATCGGCCTGCTGGAGCAGGTCGACACCATCATCACCGACGCCGGCATCAGCCCCGAATACCGCGACGGGCTGGCAAGGCTGGGCATCGAGCTGATCGTCGCGGAATGAGCGTGGCACGCCAGGCCGTCGAGGGCCGCATCCTGACGCCCGACGGCTGGATCACCGGCCGGCTGTGCTTCGGCGAGCGCGTGCACGACATCGAGGCCGATGCCGGCGTGCGCGCCGACCGCCTCGTGCTGCCCGGCTTTATCGACCTGCACGTGCACGGCGCGCTGGGCGTGGACATCATGCAGGGCGGCGACGCGGCCACCACCATCGCGCGTGCCCATGCGCGGCACGGCACGACGCTGCTGCTGGGCACGACGATGACGGCTCATGCCAGCGACATCGAGCGCGCGCTGCACGGCATGAGCAGCGCCATCGCCAACAAGGCCGAGGACGGCGCCCGCGTGCTGGGCGCGCACCTCGAAGGCCCCTTCATCAGCCCGCACCGCCTCGGCGCCCAGCCGCCGCTGACCGTGCCGGCCACGCTGGCGGCCGTGCAGCGCCTGCACGCCATCGCGCCGCTGCGCGTGCTGACGCTGGCGCCCGAGATGCCCGGCCACCTGGAACTGATCCCCGCGCTCGCCGCGCTGGGCATCCGCGTGCAGATCGGCCACAGCAACGGCAGCTATGACGACGGCGTGGCCGCGCTGCGCGCCGGCGCGGCCGGCTTCACCCATCTGTTCAACGGCATGACCGGGCTGCACCACCGCGACCCGGGCATCGTGGGCGCGGCGCTGGCCCATGCCGAGTACGCCGAGCTGATCCCCGACCTGCAGCACGTGGCGCCGGGCACGATGCAGGCGGCGATGCGCGCGATCCCGCGCCTGTATGCCATCACCGACGCGACGGCCGCCACCGGCATGCCCGACGGCGAATACGCCCTCGGCCCGCAACGCGTCTACAAATGCGCCGGCTGCGTGCGCCTGGGCGGCAGCAAGGGCTCCCTGGCCGGCAGCGCGCTGACGATGGACCAGGCGCTGCGCAACCTCGTCGAACTGGGCCAGGACCTGGCCCTCGCGTCGCAGCGCTGCGCCCTGTTCCCGGCCGACTACCTCGGCCTGGCCGACCGCGGGCTCCTCGCGCCCGGCGCCTGGGCCGACATGGTCGTGCTGGACGAGGCGCTGCAACCGCGCCAGGTCTTCAGCGAAGGCCACGCCATCTCCCCCGACAACAAGCTCTGACACAAGGACCGCCGATGACTGCTCCAACCGCCGGCATGCTGCAAGGGCCGCGCTATATGCGCTTCCTGCTCTTCATCGCCGGCATGGGCGGGCTGCTGTATGGCATCGACATCGGCATCATCGCCGGCGCCCTGCCCTATCTGGAATCCACGGCCGTCGCGGCCTGGCGGCTCAGCGCCCAGCAGCTCAGCTTCATCGTCGCGGCCGTGCTGCTGGGCAGCGTTCTGTCGTCGCTGTTCGCCGGTGCGCTGGCCGACGCCATCGGCCGCAAGCCCGCCATGCTGCTGGCCGGCGCGCTGTTCACGCTGAGCATTCCCGTCATCGCGCTGGCCGACGGCTATGTGCCGCTGCTGATGGGCCGGCTGCTGCAGGGCGTCAGCGGCGGGCTGATCGGCGTCGTCGTGCCGCTCTACCTGGCCGAATGCCTGAGTGCCGAGAGGCGCGGGCGCGGCACCGCGATGTTCCAGCTGCTGCTGACCATCGGCCTCGTCGTCGCCGCGCTGATCGGCCTCGTGCAGGCGCGCGGCGTCGAGGCCGCCAGCGCCGCGGCCCAGGCGGCCGGCGGCGACGTGCAGCAGGCCCTGTTCGCCGCGCGCGACCACGCCTGGCGCAGCATCTTCTGGATGAGCCTGGCGCCCGGCCTCGTGTTCACACTGGGCGGGCTGCTGCTGTCGGAATCGCCGCGCTGGCTGCTGCGCCGCGGCCGCGCCGAGGCCGCGCTGGCCACGCTGCGGCGCAGCCTGCCCGAGGCCCAGGCACGCGAAACGCTGGCCGCCATGGCGGCCAGCGGCGGTGCCACGGCCGCTGCCACCGCCGCCGAGCCGCTGCTGAGCCGCCGCTATGTGCTGCCCTTCCTGCTCGCCTGCCTCGTGCTGGCCTGCACCCAGGCCACCGGCATCAACTCGGTGCTGGCCTATGCGGTGACCATCCTGAACGCCGCCGGCCTGCCGGGCTCGATGGCCAACTGGGCCGACGTGGCCATCAAGCTGCTGAACGCGGCCGTCACCGTGCTGGCCGTCAGCCTGGTGGACCGCAAGGGCCGCAAATTCCTGCTGATGCTGGGCAGCGGCGGCATCGCGCTGTCGCTGCTGGGCGCCGCGCTGCTGTTCCAGTCCGCCGAGGACGAGCTACGCGACGTTGGGCCGGCGCTGGCCGCGCGCCAGCAGGGCGACACGCTGACGCTGCAGCTGGATGCCGCGCAATGGCGCGCCCTCGGCGCCGACCCGGCCGCCGGCCCGCAGATGCTGACCGTGGCCTGGTCCTATGGCGAGTTCAGCAATGTGCAGACGCTGCGCAGCGACGCGGGTCCGACAAGCCTGAACATCCGCCGCGCCAACACCGTGCAGCCCGACAACGTCATCGGCGCGCTGTTCCGCCGCCTGCACCTCAACCCCTTCGCCGACCCGGGCGCCTCGGCCCAGGCGCCGCTGCGCATCGCCTCCGCCCGGCTCGGCCCGGTGCCCAGCGCCGCGCACGGCGGCTGGACGGCGGCGTGCATCCTGGCCTTCGTCGCCTTCTTCGCCGTGGGCCCCGGCGTCTGCGTGTGGCTGGCGCTGTCCGAGCTGATGCCCACGCGCATCCGCTCCAACGGCATGAGCATCGCGCTGCTCGTCAACCAGTTCGTGTCCACGTCCATCGCCGCCGTCTTCCTGCCCACCGTAGGCCAGCACGGCTACGCAGCGATGTTCTTCTTCTGGGCCGGCTGCACGCTGGTCTTCTTCCTCGTCGCGGCCCGGCTGCTGCCCGAGACCAAGGGGCGCACGCTGGAGGAGATCGAGGGGTTCTTCGTGCGCTAGGCCGGCACGACCGCCGTCACCTCGATCTCCACCTTGGCACGGTCCTCCATCAGGGCCGACACCTGCACCGCGCTCATCGCGATACCGTAGTCGCGGCCCAGCACCTCGCGGTAGGCCTGGCCCACCTCGCGGCCGCGGGCGATGTATTCGCGCTTGTCGATGAGATACCAGGTCATGCGCACGATGTGCTCGGGCGCGGCGCCGGCCTCGGCCAGCACGGCGCGCACGTTCAGCAGGGCCTGGCGCACCTGGGCGATGAAGTCGTCGCTGTCGAACTCGCAGCCCTCGTTCCAGCCGATCTGGCCGGCGACGAAGACCTGGCGGCCGCTGGCCGCGACGCCGTTGGCATAGCCGCGCGGCGCGGCCCAGCCGGCGGGCTGCAGGATTTGTTTGCTCATGGGTGGGTCTCCTGGGCGCGCTGCAGCGCGGCGCGCAAGTCGGCGGGCAGGGGCATGGGTTGGTGGGTGTCCAGCGAGGTGCAGACCAGCACCTGGTCGAACTCGACGCGGATGCCGTCGTCGCCTTCGAAGGCGATGGCCAGCGCCAGCGAGCTGCGGCCCAGGCGGGCGATGCGGATGCGCTGGCGCAGGCGGTCGCCGATGCGGCTGACGCGCCTGAAGCGGGTGTCGAGCCGCGTCGTGGGCATGCCGATGCGGCGCCCGACGATCAGCTCCACGAACGACAGCCCCAGGCCCCTGTCTCTTATACACATCTAGATGTGTATAAGAGACAGCGGCTGACGCGCCTGAAGCGGGTGTCGAGCCGCGTCGTGGGCATGCCGATGCGGCGCCCGACGATCAGCTCCACGAACGACAGCCCCAGGCCCTGCGCGAACCAGTCCTCGACCAGCTCGTTCAGCATTTCGAAATAGCGCGGGTAGAACACGATGCCGGCCGGGTCGCAGTGGCCGAAGCGCACGAGCTGCTCGCGCTGGAAGACGAAGCCGGGCATCAGGTTTCGCGCAGCTTGAAGCGCTGCAGCTTGCCGGTCTCGGTGCGCGGCAGGCTGCTGCGGAACTCGATGGCGCGGGGGTACTTGTAGGGCGCGATGCTGGCCTTCACATGCTCCTGCAGGGCCTTCGCATCGCCGGCATGGCCCTCGCGCAGCACGACGAAGGCCTTGACGAGCTGGCCGCGCTCCGCGTCCGGCACGCCGATGACGGCACATTCGGCCACGGCCGGATGGCTCAGCAGCGCGGCCTCGACCTCGGGGCCGGCGATGTTGTAGCCGCCCGAGATGATCATGTCGTCGGTGCGCGCCTGGTAGACGTAGTAGCCGTCGGCGTCGACGAGGTAGGCGTCGCCGGTCAGGTTCCAGCCGTCGTGCACGTATTGGCGCTGGCGCCCGTCGGCAAGGTAGCGGCAGCCCGTGGGGCCCTTGACGGCCAGGTGGCCGATCTGGCCGGGCGGCAGCGCGCGGCCGGCGTCGTCGAGGATGCAGGCCCGGTAGCCGGGCACGGGCTTGCCGGTCGCGCCGGGCCTGGCCGTGGCCTCGGTGTGCGAGATGAAGATGTGCAGCAGCTCGGTCGCACCGATGCCGTCGAGCAGCTCGATGCCCGTCTTCTCCTTCCACAGCGCACGCGTGGCCGCAGGCAGGGCCTCGCCGGCGCTGACGCATTTGCGCAGCGACGCGATGTCGTGCTGCGCGACCAGCGGCGCCATCGCGCGGTAGGAGGTGGGCGCCGTGAAGCAGACCGTCGCGCGGTGCTCGACGATGGCCTTGAGCAGCAGCTCCGGCGCGGCCTTTTCCAGCAGCACCGTGGAGGCGCCGACGCTCATCGGGAACAGCAGCAGGCCGCCCAGCCCGAAGGTGAAGGCCAGCGGCGGGCTGCCGATGAAGACGTCGCTGGCCTCGGCGCGCAGGGAATGAGGCGGCCAGCAGCGGCAGATGGCGATGATGTCCCGGTGGAAGTGCATCGTGCCCTTGGGCTGGCCCGTCGTGCCGGACGTGAAGGCGATCAGCGCGCAGTCGTCGCTGGCCGTGTCGACATTCGTGAAGCTGGCCGGATGCCGCGCCGCCCGGGCCTCCAGGCCATCGGGCTCGCCGCTGCGGAACAGGCAGATGCCGCGCAGCACGGGGTTCTGCTGCTGGGCCGCCGCGAGTTCATCGGCCAGCGCCGCATCGCACAGCGCATGGCTGACCTCGGCCTTGGCGATGACCTTGCCCAGCTCGACGGCGCGCAGCAGCGGCATCGTCGCCACCGCGATCGCGCCGGCCTTGATGACGGCGAACCAGCAGGCCGCCAGCTGTGGCGTGTTGGCGCCGCGCAGCAGCACGCGGTTGCCCGGCACGACGCCCAGTTCGTTGACCAGCACGTTGGCGATGCGGTTCGCCTCGGCCTGCAGGTCGGCATAGCTCCACTTCACGCCGGCGCCCTGTACGCAGGGCCGGTCGCCCTGGCCCTGCGCGACCCAGCGGTCCAGCAGCTCCGTGGCCGCATTCAGCCGGGGGCCGAACTGCAGCGCCGGCAGCTCGAAGACCAGCTCCGGCCACTGGTCCTGCGGCGGGAGATGGTCTCTTGCGAAGGTATCCAGATGAGCCGATGGATGCATGGTGTCAGGCCCTCAACAGTTCGCGACCGATGATCAGTTGCTGCACTTCGCTGGCGCCCTCGTAGATGCGCAGCGCACGGATTTCCCGGTAGAGGGATTCGACGATCTCGCCGCGGCGCACGCCGCGGCCGCCAAAGAGCTGCACGGCCGCGTCGATGACCTGCTGGGCACCCTCGGTCGCCCTCAGCTTGGCCATCGCGGCCTCCTTCGTGATCTTGCGGCCCTGGTCGCGCAGCCAGGCGGCGCGGTAGACCAGCAGGGCCGACGCGTCCACCGTGCAGGCCATGTCGGCCAGCTTGGCCTGCGTGAGCGGCAGGTCGGCCAGGCGTGCACCGAACATCGGCCGCGCCTTGGCCTGGGCCAGGCCTTCCTGCAGGGCCCGGCGGCCGAAGCCCAGGGCCGCCGCGGCCACCGAAGTGCGGAAGACGTCCAGCGTGCGCATCGCGACCTTGAAGCCTTCACCCGGCGCGCCCAGCATCTGCGACCTGGGCACGCGGCAGTTCGTGAAGCGCAGCCGCGCCAGCGGATGCGGCGCGATGACATCGATGCGCTCGGCAATGTCGAAGCCGGCCAAGCCCGCATCGACGATGAAGGCCGAGATGCCCCGCGCGCCGGCCGCCTCGCCCGTGCGGGCGAACAGCACATAGAAGTCCGCGATGCCGCCGTTGGAGATCCAGGTCTTCTCGCCGTTCAGCAGATAGGCATCGCCGTCCTCGGTGGCACTGCACTGCATGGCCGCCACGTCGGAGCCGGCCTCGGGCTCGGACAGCGCGAACGCCGCCAGCGCTTCACCACGAGCAACGCGCGGCAGATAGCTTTCACGCTGAGCCGGCGTGCCCTGCAGCGAGATCGCGCCCGAACCCAGGCCCTGCATCGCGAACGCGAAATCGGCCAGGCCGTCGTGCCTCGCCAGCGTCTCGCGGATCAGGCAGATGGCACGCGTGTCGATGGCCTGGCCTTCACCCGCCACCGCGTGGTTCAGCCAGCCGGCCGCGCCGAGCTGGGCCACCAGCGCACGGCACTGCGCATCGACATCGTCCTCGTGGTCCACGTGCTGCAGATGCTCGCCGCACCAGGCGTCCAGCGCGGTCGCCAGCTCGCGGTGCTTGGCGTCGAAGAAGGGCCAGTCGAGGTGATCCATGTCAGTTCCCTTCGAAGGCCGGCTTCTGCCTGGCCGCAAAGGCCTCGTAGGCGCGGTGGAAGTCCTGGGTCATCATGCAGATGGCCTGGGCCTGAGCCTCGGACTCGATGGCCTCGTCCACGCCCATGGCCCACTCCTGGTGCAGCATGCGCTTGGTCATCGCATGCGCAAAGCTCGGGCCCGCGGCAATCTCGCGGCCCCAAGCCAGCGCCTCGGCCAGCAGTTGCTCCGGCTCGGCGATGCGGTTCAGGAAGCCCCAGGCCAGCGCCTCGTCGCCGCCCAGGCTGCGGCCGCTATAGAGCAGGTCCGACGCGCGGCCCTGGCCGACGATGCGGGGCAGCATCGCGCAGGCGCCCATGTCGCAGCCGGCCAGGCCGACGCGGGTGAACAAAAAGGCCGTCTTGCTGCGGGCCGTGCCCACGCGCAAGTCGGACGCCATGGCCATGATGGCGCCCGCGCCGGCGCAGACACCGTCGATGGCCGCGACGACGGGCTGCGGGCAGGCGCGCATGGCCTTGACGAGGTCGCCCGTCATGCGCGTGAAGGCCAGCAGGTCGGGCATGCTCATGCCGGTCAGCGGGCCGATGATCTCGTGCACGTCGCCACCGGAACAGAAGTTGCCGCCGGCCCCCTGGACGACGATGGCCTTGACCTCGTCGACATAGGCCAGCGCGCGGAACAGGTCGCGCAGCTCGGCATAGGACTCGAAGGTCAGCGGGTTCTTGCGCTCGGGCCGGTTCAGCGTGATGAGGCCGACCGCCCCCTGCTGCTGCCAGAGGAAGTGCTGGGGCGCGTAGCCGGCGAGGCTCTTGCGGTTGCCGGATGCCAGGTGCGGAGTCATGTGTTGTCCTTCAGATGCATCTTCAGTTGCGCGAGCAGCTCATGGACCTGGGTCTTCTGCGCCGGCGTCCAGCCGGCGAACAGCTCGACGATCCAGCCCTCGTGCGTGGCGGCCATGCGCTTGAACTGGCGGCGGCCCGCGGGCGTCAGCCGAACGATGAAGCTGCGCCTGTCCTCGGGCCGCGTTTCGCGCAGCACCAGGCCTTCGGCTTCGAGCTGGTCGGTGATGCCGGTCACGTTGCCGCCGGTCACCATCAGCCGCTCGGACAGCTCGCGCATCGTCAGCCCGTCGGGGTGGCGCTCCAGCTGGGCGAGCAGGTCGAAGCGGGGCAGCGTCGTGCCGAACTCCTGGCGCAGGCGCTGGCGGATCTGGTCCTCCACGCGCGTCGTGCAGGACAGCAGGCGCAGCCAGAGCCGCAGCGCCTGGTGATCGTCGGCGGAGGCGCGGGTTTCGAGATCGAAGTCGGCCGACATCACATCGTCTCCCCGCCATCCACGGCAATGGCCTGGCCGTTGACGCCGCCGCTGCGCACCAGCCACGCCACCGTGTCGGCCACTTCCTCGGGCTGGATCAGCCGGCCCTGCGGGTTGGCCTTGGCCAGTTCCGCCCTCGCCTGGCTCGCCGTGCGGCCGGTCTTGGCGACGATGTTGGCGATGGCGCCCGCGACGATGTCGGTCTCGGTRTAGCCGGGGCAGACCGCGTTGACCGTCACGCCCTTGGCCGCCACCTCCAGCGCCAGCGCACGCGTCAGGCCCAGCACGCCATGCTTGGCCGCGCAGTAGGCCGCCACATAGGCATAGCCCTTCAGCGCGGCCGTGCTGGCGACGTTGACGATGCGGCCGTCCCGGCGCGCCAGCATGCCGGGCAGCACGGCGCGGCTGCACAGGAAGCTGCCGGTGAGGTTCACGTTCAGCAGGCGCTGCCAGACCTCCAGCGAGGTCTTGGCTAAGGGCGCCGTCTCCACCTGGCCGGCGTTGTTGACGAGAACGTCCACATCACCCACGGCAGCAAAGGCGGCGGCGACGCTGGCTTCGTCGCCCACGTCGCAGGCCTGCACGGCCACGTCGCCCAGCGCCGCCTGCGTGCTGCGCAGCCGCTCCAGGCTGCGCCCCATCAGCGTGACGCGCAGGCCATCGGCCAGCAGGCGCTTGGCCACCGCCGCGCCGATGCCGCTGCCGCCGCCGGTGACCACTGCATGTTTCTTCATACGCCCAACGCCTTGTTCGCCTGCTCGGCCGCAGCCACGCTGTCGGCGCGCTGGCGTTCGAACTCGCGCTCCAGCTGCGACTTGCCGGACAGGTATTGCCTGGGCCATTCCAGGCCGACCGGCCCGGCATAGCCAATGCGCGCGGCCTCGGTCAGCGTCCAGGCCGGGTTGGCCAGATGCGGGCGCGCGATCGCGCAGAGGTCGGCGCGGCCCGACGCGATGATGCTGTTCACATGGTCGGCCTCCGAGATCGCACCGACGGCCATCGTCGCAATGCCGACGCGGTTGCGGATGCTCTCGGCGAAGGGCGTCTGCCACATGCGGCCATAGATCGGCTTCTGCGCCTTGCTGACCTGGCCGGAAGACACGTCGATCAGGTCGGCACCCGCGGCCTTGAACGCCGCGGCGATGGCGACCGCATCCTCCGGCGTCGTGCCGCCGGCCACCCAGTCGTGGGCCGAGATGCGGACCGACATCGGCCGGTCCTCGGGCCAGACCTCGCGCAGCGCGTGGAAGACCTCCAGCGGGTAGCGCAGCCGGTTGGCGAGCACGCCGCCGTAGGGGTCGTCTCGCCGGTTGGTCAGCGGCGAGATGAAGCCGGACAGCAGATAGCCATGGGCGCAGTGCAGCTCCAGCCAGTCGAAGCCGGCGTCCGCCGCGCGCCGCGCCGCGCTGACGAAGTCCTCGCGCACGCGGTCCATATCGGCCCGCGTCATCGCGCGTGCGACCTGGCTCACACCCTCGATGTATTGCTGCTCGGACGCCGCCATCAACGGCCAGTTGCCCGAAGCCAGCGGGCGGTCTTCGCCGCCGCTCCAGGGCACGCAGGTCGAGCCCTTGGGGCCGGCGTGGCCGAGCTGCATCGCGACCTTGGCGCTGCTGTTGGCATGGATGAAACCGACGATGCGCTGCCAGGCGGCGCCCTGCGCGTCGCTCCACAGGCCCGGGCAGCCGGGCGTGATGCGCGCGTCGGGCGACACGCAGCTCATCTCGGCGAACACCAGGCCGGCGCCACCCAGCGCACGCGCACCGAGATGGGCCAGGTGGTAGTCGGCCGGCAGGCCGTCCACGCAGCTGTATTGCGCCATCGGCGACACGACGACGCGGTTCTTCAGCGTCAGGCCGCGCAGCCGGTAGGGCGTGAACATCGGCGGCAGCTGGGCATCGAGGCCCGACTGCGCGGCCAGCCAGCGCTCGAACTCGCCGACGTAGCCGGCATCGCGCAGCCTCAGGTTCTCGTGCGAGATGCGCTGCGAGCGCGTCAGCAGCGAGTACGCGAACTGCTCGGGCGCCAGCCGCGCATGGCGCTCCACGTTCTCGAACCACTCCGTCGAGTTGCGCGCCGCGTTCTGGATGCGCAGCACCTCGATGCTGCGGCTGGCCTGGTAGTCGGCCAGCGCGGCCTCCAGGTCGCCACCATGCTTGTCGATGTCGCGCGCCAGCGCAATCGCGTCCTCCAGCGCGAGCTTGCTGCCCGAGCCGATCGAGAAATGCGCCGTGTGGGCCGCGTCGCCCATCAGCACGACCGGCGCGCCCCGCTCGTTGCGGTGCACCCAGGTCTTGCAGACCACGCGCGGGAAGCGGATCCACTGCGCCGAGCCGCGCAGATGGCTGGCGTTGGAGATCAGCTGGTGGCCGTCGAGCACCCTGGCGAACAGCTTCTCGCAGAAGGCGATGCTCTCCTCCTTGCCCATGCCCTCCAGGCCCGCCGCGCGCCAGACTTCCTCGGGAGCCTCGACGATGAAGGTCGAGTGCGTCGCGTCGAAGCGGTAGGCGTGGGCCTGGAACCAGCCCCATTCGGTGCGCTGGAAATCGAAGGTGAAGGCGTCGAACAGCTTGGTCGTGCCCAGCCACACGAAGCGGCAGCGGCGCAGGTCGATGTCGGGCTGGTAGGTGGCGGCGTACTTCTGGCGCAGGCGGCTGTTCAGGCCGTCGGCCGCGATGATGAGGTCGGCGTCGAGGCCGGCGTCGTCGGCCACGTCGGTCTCGTAGGCCAGCTCGACACCCAACTGCTCACAGCGCGCCTGCAGGATGTTAAGCAGCTTCTTGCGGCCGATGCCGCAGAAGCCATGCCCGCCCGACACGATGCGCCGGCCGCCGATGTGCACGGCGATGTCGTCCCAGTGGTTGAAGGCATCGCTGATCTCGTCGGCCGTCTCGGCATCCGCCTCGCGCAGCGCATCCACGGTCTGGTCCGACAGCACGACGCCCCAGCCGAAGGTGTCGCCCGCACGGTTGCGCTCCAGCACCCGCACGACACGCGCCGGGTCGGCCTTCTTCATCAGCAGCGCGAAATACAGCCCGGCGGGACCGCCGCCGACGCAGGTGATACGCATGGTGTTGCACCGTCCTTGCGCAACACTTTAGAAATAGATAGTTCAAACGTCAAGTATTTATTCGCACTGCAGGCGACTGGAAACCCTGATCGATAACCGATCGCATGGCCTGCCAGATCGTTCGCTCTTGCGGTCTGGTCTGCACGGCTCTGGCAAGAACGCAGCAAATGCAACCAGAGAGGCACGGAGTCACAGAGAACTCGGTGCTGAACCGGTAGCCATGGGCCGTGAACTGGCATGGTCTTTGCGCCCTGTACCGCCGTGCGCTCGACAGTGCGAGCTGCGAGTTCCCGAGGTTGGCCAGGTTCCGCCATACACGTAAGCGTCAAGTCTTCCTCGCTAGGGTAGTCAGCTCCCCGAACTGGCTAGCATCGACAACCGCGCCAAACCCTGAGATCCGAAATGCCGCCAAAGATGCATCGCTTGCTGCTTGTCACGACCCTGCTGGGTGTCAGCCTGCCGGCCAGCGCCAATCCGACGAAACAGGAACTTGCGATGCGGCTGGTCGCCGTCATGCGGCTCGACTACACCGTTCTCGACGCCCTTCAGTGGCAAGCACGCGTCGCGCCCGCATTCTCGGGCGATGTTTCGGCCTGCCTCGGCGGCGCCGACTACAAGCGATTCACGGCGCCAATTGCCAACGTAGTTGCGAGGGATGTATCGGTTGATGACATTGCCTATCTGCTTGGTTTCTATTCATCGCCAGCCGGTAGCAAGTTCACCGAAGCGGCTCTGGTTGATGCGCACAAGCATGCCGATCCTGGCATCAAAGAGGACTACCCTGACATCTCACCTGACGAATACGCTCAGATTTCGTCGCTCATCAAGTCGGAGCCTTATGCCCGTTTTCGTGGAGTCCAAACATACGCAAGCGTGCGGCAAACAGCTGACCAGTTGCTCGCCGAATGCCGCGCTGGCAAGTGAATCTGCAAGTCGGCATGACCGCATGGCCGTTGCTTGATCAGATCGAACCGTGCTGAGCGCCCTCCACACGGTCTTGAAGGCCCCAGCCCCTTTCCCTAATATCCGCTGGTCATCACCCGACCACCCCGGGGAGGGCCTATGAGAAGCTGCACCACGCCCTGTGCCATTGCCTTCGCGCTCGCCGCGTTCACTGGCGCGATTGCCGCTCAAAGTCCCGGACTCACTCGAACCATCGTCACTCGCGCAGACGTTTCGGTGCCAGGTCGAGAGGCTGTCATCGCGCATGTGGAGTTGGCCCCGGGGAGTGTTGCCGGCTGGCATACACACCCGGGAGACGAGATCAGTCATGTGAATGAAGGCGAGGTCACGTTGATGGTCGCCGGCCAGCCGCCGCGCAAGTTCGGCGCCGGGCAAGGGTTCGTGATTCCGGCCGGTGTGGTCCACAGCGCAAGCAACGAGGGTTCTTCGACGGCTCGGGTGGTGGGCGTTTACGTGGTGGAAAAGGGCAAGCCCCTGGCGTCGCCCGCATCGGCACCCGCGCCGTGAGCGCCGGGCCGGCCTGATCACCTGAAGCCGGCACGGGCCACGCTCGACCGGGAGGAGCTCATGGATTCACGACGGCGACGGCTCTGCATGTCATCGGTTGCAGCGGCGCTTGCCTCCGTGCCGCCCTTGCACGCCCTGTCTCAATGCGGAGCCGATGGCGACGACTTCCGCGTGACGCTGCTTGGCACCGGCAGCCCCCAGCCTTCCGTCGAACGCTTCGGCCCCGGCGTGCTGGTGCAGGTCGCCGGCCAGGTGCTGTTGTTCGATTGCGGGCGCGGCGTCGCGCAGCGCCTGGTTCAGGCGCATCTGAAATTGGGAGCTGCCGACAAGCTGTTCCTGACCCATCTGCATTCGGACCACACGGTAGGCATTCCCGACCTGTGGCTGACCGGCTGGCTGGAGCCGCCTTGGGGCCAGCGCCGGGGGCCGTTTCAGGTCTTCGGGCCTGCGGGCACTCGCCAACTGATGGAGCACCTCGAGAAGGCCTATGCCTGAGACATCGACACCCGGGTTGCCGATCAGAAGCTCGCGCGCGCGAACGTCGCGGTGGTGGTGACCGAGTTCGACGAAGGCGTCGTCTACGAGAGCGGCGACGTGAAGGTCACTGCGTTTGCGGTGGACCACGGCGATCTCGTCAAACCGGCGTTCGGGTTCCGCGTGGACCACGACGGACGCTCGGCCGTGATCTCGGGCGACACGCGCTTCAGCGAAAACCTGATCAAGCATGCGGCCGGCGCCGATCTGCTGATCCACCAGGTGGCCGCGATGCGCCCGGAGCTGCTCGCCTTGCCGGCCTTTCAAGTCATCCTCGCGCACCACACCAGCCCCGAGGAAGCCGGTCGCGTGTTCAGCCGCGTCAAGCCCAGGCTCGCGGTCTTCTATCACTTCTCGCTGCTGGGCACGGCCAAGCTGCCGCCGCTGACGGCGCAGGAGGTCGTGGCGGCGGCGCGCAAGACCTACGACGGTCCATTGATCGCGGGCGAGGATCTGATGGCCTTCAGCATCGGCCGCGGTGGCGTCGCCGTCGGCGCCGGGGCGGCAGGACGGGGCTGCGCCGATGAACGCTAGCCGGCCGAGCAACAGCAGCCTGCGATCGGGCGCGATGCGCGGGCTTGTTTCGGCGCTGCTGCTCATCGGGTCGGTGCAGGCCGCCGCGGACGACGAGCCGAGCTGGGCCGCGCTGAGGCAGGGCGGCAAGGTCGTCCTGCTGCGCCACGCCCATGTCGAGATTCGGGAAGGGATCGGGCACCTCGCCCCGGGGCATTGCGACGAGGAGGTCAATCTTTCGCAACGCGGCGAGAAGCAGGCCCGGCAGATCGGCAAGGCCTTCAGGGCGCATGGCGTTCCGGTCGGAGAAGTCCTGACCAGCCCCTACTGCCGCTGCATCGACACGGGCAGGATCGCGTTTGGCAGCGCGACGCCCGTTCCTTATCTCAGGCCACCCGGAACGGTCTCTGAGGCGCAAGCGGAAGTCGATCAGGCAGGCCTGATGAAAGCCATCCTGACGCACCACGCACCCACGAACCTGGTCATGATCACCCACGATCTCAACATCGCGGGCGTCGTCCTCGAAGACACCGTGCGGATGGGCGAGTTCTTCGTCGTCGAACCCAAGGGAGACCATCTGGACATCGTCGGATCCATCGTGATTGGCGAGGACTGAATCCAGCCGAATGCCCGGCCCCCGGCGCTCGGGTGAGCGAGGCGGAGTTGCAGGCGGCGACGATGCGCGCCGCGCCTACTGCCAGCGCAGATGCACAACCCGATAGCCGTTGGCCTTCAGTTGCTGCAGCAGAAAGGGCAAGGCCCGCGCCGTCTGGTCCTGCGCGTCATGCAGCAGCACGATGCCGCCGCCGCTCTTCGCGAGCTGCCCCAGCAGCTTGTCGGCCAGCATCTGCGGTGTCTGGTCGGGCAGCCAGTCTTCGGCGCCGGCATCGACGGACATGACGGTGATCGCACGCTCGCGCAGCGCGGCCAGCAGCGTCGGCGTCTCCTCCAGGAAAGGGAAGCGCCAGGCCGGCGGCTCGCTGCCCAGTACGGCGCGGTAGGCGGCGGTCATCGCATCGAGGTCGGCCAGCTGCGCAGCGGGCGACAGCTGCGGGAAGTGCTCGTGCCGGAAGCCGTGCATGCCGACGCTGTGGCCGGCGTCGCGCACCCGGCGGGCCAGCTCGGCGTGGGCCTGCAGCGGCGCGCCGTTCATGAAGAAGCTGGCCTGCACGCATTGCTCGGCCAGGGCCTTCAGCACGAGGGGCGTGGACTCGGGCCGCGGGCCGTCGTCGAAAGTCAGCACGACCTCCTTGGGCGCCAGCGCCGGCAGCGCGGCATGCTGGGCCGTGCCCCAGGCCGCGGCTTCGCGCGGCAGCGTCAGCGTGCGCGAGGTGCCGAGCGCGTCGGGCGCGCAAGCCGGTTGCGTGGCGGCGGCGGCCAGGGCCAGGCTCATCAGCAGGCCCATCAGTGCGCTCCCACCGGTGCTTCGTTGCCGGCGGCGGCGGTGTCCTCGCGCCCGTCCTGCGGGAAGGGCGCCAGCCAGGCCAGCAGCACCGGCGGTACCGAGAACACCAGCACCCAGCCGAAGAAGCTCGAATAGTGGTGGCCGACCGCGTTCCACAGCAGGCCGCTGACGCTGCCGGTGCCCCATTTGGTCAGCGCCATGACGCCGGTGGCCATCGCGTAGTGGGCCATGCGGAAGGGGCCGGGGGCGATCTGCTGCATCATGTAGAGCATGTGGCCGACCGAGCCCATGCCGAAGCCGAACTTCTCGAGGGCGACGACGACGGCGATGGTGGCCGTGTCGGCCGGCAGCGTCTGCGCCAGATAGAAATAGGTCAGGTGCGGGATGTTGAGCACCAGGGCCAGCGTGAAGAAGCTGCGCGGCAGCGTGCGCCGGGCGACGAAGAAGCCGCCGAGGAAGGCGCCGGCGATGAAGCTCAGCGTGCCGACCGTGCCGTTGATGTGGCCCAGCGCCTCGTTGTCCAGGCCCAGGCCGCCGGCGGCGGCGCCGTCCAGCAGGAAGAGCGGGCCGAACTTCTCGATGAAGCCTTCGCCGAAACGGTAGAAGAAGATGACGGCCAGCATCATCCAGATCTGCGGCTTCTGGAAGAAGGTGACCCAGGCCTCGGCCGTGGCCTTCAGGCCGCCGGCCAGGCCCTGGCCGTGCAGATGCGACGGCCAACCCGGCGGCAGCACGCGCAGGTGGTAGAGGCCGAACAGCGCCATCGCCGCGGCAGCCAAGGCCACGACGATGACCCAGCACTGCACCCAGCTCAGGCCCATGTGGTTGTGCAGCCAGCCGGTCAGCGAGACCAGCAGGCCCGACGCGATGACGGCGCCGAGGTTCCAGCACATACCCTGCAGGCCGGAGTAGCGGGCCTGGTCGGTCTTGCTGACCGTCGTCATGAAGACGCCGTCGGCGCAGGTGTCCTGCGTGGCGGACGCGAAGCCGACGATCCAGAAGAAGGCCAGCGACAGCCTGAAGAAGTCCGCCAGCGGCAGGCACAGCGCGACGAGGCCGAGGGCCGCGGCCATCGCGAACTCCATGCCGATAACCCAGAAGCGCTTGCTGCGGTAGGTCTCCAGCAGCGGCGCCCACAGCGGCTTGAGCACCCAGGGCAGATACATCTGCGAGGTGTAGAGGGCGATGTCCTCGTTGGACACGCCGAGGTTCTTGTAGATGATGGCCGCGACGACGCCCACCATGACATTGGGCAGGCCCATGGCGAGGTAGAGCGAGGGCACCCAGGTCAGCGGGTGGCGGGAGGTCTGGGTCATGGCGGGCTGGGCTTCATGCTGCCGTTGGGCAGGGCGGGAACGGGGGTGCCCCGATTGGATTGCCGGGCCTGCGGCCCGGATCCTCGCGGCGGCCTCGTGCAGGCCCCTGGACGGCGTTTCGTTCGCAAGCGCCATGCCATGGGATCCGTTCGAGACAACGCTGTCATTCTGTCCGAATTCGCGTCGTCTATGGACTAGGGTTAGCCATGCCGGCCCGGCTGCCCGGCGCGTCAGTCCCGCATCACGCTCAAGGGCTTCGCCACGGGGTTGGACAGCACCAGCGCCGTCGTGACGCTGCCGAATTTCGCCAGCGTGTCCGCCACGCGCTCCAGGTCGTGCGGCACCGCGAACGCGCAGTAGACGACGAAGCAGTCCTCGCCAGTGACGCGCAGCACCTGGAGCACCTCCGGCAGGCTCTGGAACAGCTGCACATAGCGGGCGATGTGCTCGTGCGCGGTGCGCACGCGGACCACGGCCTGCAGGTCCACCGCCTGGCCCAGCAGGACTGGGACCGCCCGAACTGCCGGCACTGGGCGGCGCGCCTGGAGCGGGCCGTGGCCGAGGCCGGGGCCGGAATGCATCCTGGTGGCCCACAGCCTGGGCTGCCTGCTGGTCGCGTGCTGGGCCGCGCAGACGCAGCGGCCCGTCCGCGCGGCGCTGCTGGTGGCGGCGCCCGATCCGCAGGGGCCGGCCTTCCCTGCCGCCGCAAAGGGTTTCGGCGCCCTGCCCCGGCAGCGCCTGCCCTTCGAGACGCGCATCATCGCGAGCCGGAACGACCCCTATGCCGGCCCCGCGTTCAGCAGGCAGGTCGCGGCGGCCTGGGGCGCCGAGCTGCAGGCCGCCGGCGAGGCCGGGCATCTGAATGCGCAGAGCGGGCTCGGTAGCTGGCCCGCGGCCTGGCAGCAGGTGCAGGGCTGGCGCCTCTGATACGGGTTTGCAATCAAAGTGATAACAAGGCGCGAAGCCGCGGACAGTGCTTGAGCACGGCAAGGCGAAGCAACGCAGCGCTTTGATTGCGAAGCCGTATGAGAGGCCGCTGGCTCAGCCAGCCGACCAGCTCAGCGTGCCGCCCTCGGCCTGCACGGGGCTGCGCCGGCCGTCGACCTCGATGGCCCAGTCGCGCAGCACGCCTTCGCCGACCTCGGCCGTGTAGTGGCGGTCTTCGCGCCTGATCCTGCCTCGCGCCGCGATGCCGCCGCCGACCGCCGCGACCTCGAAGGCCACGCTCGCGCCGTCGTCCAGCTCGAACACGCGCAGCACGGTGCCGCGGCCGTAGTCGTAGTCCGGCCTCTCGGTCTCGGCGCCCCAGGCGATGACGCTGTTGGGCGCGGCATAGAGCGGCATGGACAGGAAGCCATGCGTCTCGCGATGCCAGCGTCCGCCCTGCTTCTTCTCGCCGCTGAGAAGATGCGTCCAGGTTCCTTGCGGCAGATAGAAGTCCACTTCTCCACTCTCGGTGAAGACGGGTGCGACGAGCAGGCTCTCGCCGAGCTGGTACTGCCGGTCCAGCGTCGCGCAGGCGGGGTCCTGCGGGTATTCCATCAACATGGAGCGCATCAGCGGCACGCCCGTCTGCGTCGCCTCGAAGGCCCTGGCGTAGAGATAGGGCATGAGCCGGTGCTTGAGCCGCGTGAACACGCGCAGCACGTCGCAGCTTTCCTCGTCGATCAGCCATGGCACTCGATAGCTGCTGCTGCCGTGCAGGCGGCTGTGCGAGGACATCAGGCCGAACTGGATCCAGCGCTTGTAGACGGCCGGCGGCGGGTTGCCCTCGAAGCCCCCGATGTCGTGGCTCCAGAACGCGAAGCCGCAGCTCGTCAGCGACAGGCCGCCGCGCAGGCTCTCAGCCATGGACTCGAACGTGCTCCAGCAGTCGCCACCCCAGTGCACCGGGAAACGCTGGCCCGACGCATAGGTGGAGCGCGCAAAGACGATGGCCTCCTGGCCCTGCACCTCCTGCAGCAGCTCGAACACCGCCTGGTTGTATTGCAGCGCGTAGAGGTTGTGCATCTCGACCGGGTCGGAGCCGTCGAAGTAGCTGACGCCTTCGCTCGGGATGCGCTCGCCGAAGTCGGTCTTGAAGCAGTCGGCGCCGGTGGCCAGCAGGCGGCGCAGATGGCCCTGGTACCAGGCCTTGGCGGCGGGGTTCGTGAAGTCCACGATGGCCATGCCGGGCTGCCACTGGTCGGTCTGGAAGGTCAGGCCATCTTGTGGCCCGCCCTTGCGCTTGATGAAGTAGCCCTGCGTTGCGCCTTCAGCGAACAGCGGCGACTGCTGCGCGACATAGGGGTTGATCCACAAGCTGATCTTCAGCCCCTTGGCATGCAGGCGCTTGAGCATGGCCTCGGGCTCGGGGAAGCCGCGGCGGTCCCACTCGAAGTCGCACCACTGGAACTCGCGCATCCAGAAGCAGTCGAAGTGGAAGACCGACAGCGGCAGCTCGCGCCGCGCCATCTCGTCGATGAAGTGGGTGGCCGTGGCCTCGTCGTATTGCGTCGTGAACGAGGTCGTCAGCCACAGGCCGAAGCTCCAGGCCGGCGGCAGCGGGGCGCGGCCGGTCAACGCTGTCAGCCGCTGCACGACGGCCTTGGGATTGGGGCCGGCGATGACGCAGTAGTCCAGGCTCTCGCCCTCGCGGCTGAACTGCACGCGCGCGACCTTCTCCGAGCCGACCTCGAAGGACACCGGGCCGGCCTCGTTGACGAGCACGCCGTAGCCGCGGTTGGTCAGGTAGAAGGGCACGTTCTTGTAGGCCTGCTCGCAGGCCGTGCCGCCGTCCTTGTTGGTGTTCTCGACGACCTGGCCGTTCTTGACCCAGGGCGTGAAGCGCTCGCCCAGGCCGTAGACGTTTTCGCCGACGGCCAGCGTCAGCTGGTCATGCACATGGTTGCGTGTGATGCCGTCCTTGCCGGCCCACTGGATGTAGCCCAGGCCGCGCCAGTCGCTCTTCGTCAGCACGCGCCCGCCTTCGCGGAATATCAGGCTCCAGCCCTCGCCCTTCTTCACGTCGACCGAGATCGCGCCGGAGCTCAGCGTGGCCTGGGTCTCGCCGTCAACGATCTGCACGGCCGGCCGGCCGGCGCCGACCATCGGGATGTGCAGGCGCGGCGGCTGCGAGGCGCTGTAGTGCTCGACGCTGACGCGGATGACGCCCTCGAGCGGCGAGCTCAGCGTCACGGTCAGCGTGGGGCCTTGCAGCGTGTCGCCGCGGTGCTTGATGGGGCGCGTCGTGGCGAGCACGACGAGGCGGTCTGCGTGGGCTTCAACCGCATAGGCCTCGGCCGCGTAGTGTGCGGCGACGCCCGGTTGAAGCAGCCACTGTCCGTCGGTGAACTTCATGGTGATGCTGGGGTCAGGGGTGGGAGGGGGCGCGCGCATGGCGCAGGATGTAGTCGGCGTGGTCGGGCATGCCGGCCGCGGTCTGCGCGATGGCCTGGCGCAGCCGCGTGAAGTGCTGCAGCAGGGCTTTGGCGTCGATGTGGTCGACGAAGGGGTCGTGGCTCTCGGGCCGCAGGCCGAGGCCGAAGAAGAGCGACACCCAGGACGGCTCGGCAAAGCCCTCGGGGTCGAAGATGGCGACACGGGCCGCGCTGCGGAACAGCTCGATCTGGTGGGCCAGCGAGTCGGGGATGGGCATGGCCGCGCAGTAGCGCCACAGCTCGCCGTCGCGCCTGTCGGTCAGCTTGTAGTGCAACGCGATGAAGTCGCGGATGGACTCGTACTGCCGGGCCATGCGGCGGTTGAACTCGGCGGCCAGATGCGGCTTGAACTGCCGGTCCGGGAAGAGCTCGATCAGCCGGCCGACGGCATCCATGATGAGCTGGATGCTGGTGGACTCCAGCGGCTCCAGGAAGCCGCCGGACAGGCCGATGGCGACGACGTTCCTGACCCAGCCGTCCCTGCGCCGGCCGGTCGTGAAGCGCAGCTGGCGCGGCGTGTCCAGCGCCCTGCCGTCCAGGCCGGCGAGCAGCGTGGCGGCGGCCTCGTCGTCGCCGATGAACTGGTTGCAGTAGACGTGGCCGTTGCCGATGCGGTGCTGCAGCGGGATGCGCCACTGCCAGCCGGCCGCCCTGGCGGTGGACGTGGTGTAGGGCGTCAGCGGCTCGACGCGTTCGCTCGGCACGGCCAGAGCGCTGTTGCAGGGCAGCAGCGCGCTCCAGTCCTCAAAGGGCGACTGCATCGCGCCGCCGATCAGCAGCGCCCGGAAGCCCGAGCAGTCGATGAAGAGGTCGCCGTCGACGCGGCGGCCGTCGGCCAGCCTCACGGCGGCGACGAAGCCGTCATCGGGCCGCAGCTCCACATCGACGATGGTGCCCTCCACGCGCCGGGCGCCGCGCTGCAGCGCGTACTCGCGCAGGGTGGCGGCGTAGAGGCCGGCGTCGAAGTGGTAGGCGAAGGAATAGGCATTGGCCGCCGACGGCGCCCCGCCCTCGGGCGGCGCGAAGCGGTTGCGCAAAGCCATGACCGTGGCCATGGACCAGTCCTCGTAGCCCGGCAGCCCGTCCACGATGTGCGACAGCCGCAGCCAGTGCTGCCAGGGCGGGCGGTTGTCGATGGCCGGGCCGAAGTCGCCGAAGCCGTGGAAGAAGCGGTGGCCCACGCGGCCCCAGTCGCGGAACTCGATGCCGAGCTTGAAACTGCCCTGGGTGCGCCTGACGAAGTCCGCGTCGTCCAGGCCCAGCGTGCGGTTGTAGGCGCGGATGGGCGGCAACGTGGCCTCGCCGACGCCGATGCTGCCGATGTCGGGCGACTCGACCAGCACGATCTCGCAGCGCCCCTCGCCGGCCGGCTCGAAGCGCTGGGCCAGCGGCGCGGCGGCCATCCAGCCGGCGGTGCCGCCGCCGACGATGACGATCCTGCGGATGGCGTGCTCGTTCACGGCCGCCTCCTGCAAGGGCGCGGCGAACGGAAGCCGCCCGGCGCGGTCGGGTTCACTGCTTGTCTCCAGAAATCAAAAGGCAACCACAGAGGCACAGAGCCACGGAGAAACACGCACAGAGCGCTTCTCTGTGCCTCTGTGGTTGCATTTCCGTATTCGTTTCGGCAATGCCCGCGGCGCTTGGCGCCTTGGACAAACGGGAAGGCGCTGCGTTGGCGCCGGGCCGCGAGTCTGCGACTTGCCCGGCCGGGGCGGGAGGGTGTTTCCCCTTATTTAGTTAGTTTGACGCACGAACTAATAATGTTTGCACAAGGCGGGGCCGAACTGCGCCCCGCTGACGAGACCCACGGAGACAAACTTGCCCATCGAGGCCGCCGGCAGTCAGCAGCTGCTCAAGGACATCAACCGCATGGCCCTGGTGCGCCATCTGTGCGCCCAGCCGGGCCAGTCGCGCGCCGACCTGGCCACGGCCGTGGGCCTGACCAAGTCCACCGTCAGCGGGCTCGTGCGCGACCTGGTCGCCGAGGGCTGGCTGGAGGAGCGCGAGGTCGTCGCCACCGGCGACCTCGGCCGCCGCCCCACGCCCCTCTTCATCGACCCGGCCCGGCTGCTGCTGCTCGGCGCCGAGGTCGGCATCGACGCCGCCCGCGTCGTCGCCACGTCGCTGACCGGCGAGATCAAGGCCCAGGCCGTCGCCGGCTACGGCTCGGGCAAGAGCGCCAAGGCCTGCATCGCCAGCCTGGCCACCGCGCTGCTGAAGCTGCGCCGCCAGTTCGACGCGGCCCGGCACCGCATCATCGGCATCGGCGTGGGCCTGCCGGGCGGCGTGGACGAGGCCGAGGGCTTCCTGCATTTCGCACCCAACCTGGGCTGGAGCGAAGTGCCCGTCGGCGCGCTGCTGCGCGAGAAGTTCGCCGGCACCGCGCTGGCCGACGTGCCGCTGTTCGTGCAGAACGAGGCCGACGTCGCGGCCCTGGGCGAGCTGGAGTTCCACCCCTCGCCGCTGACCGACCCGCTGCTCTACGTCAGCATCAACCAGGGCGTGGGCGCCGGCGTCATCGTCGGCGGCCGGCTGCTGACCGGCCACCGCGGCTTCGCCGGCGAGGTCGGCCACATCGTGCTGCAACTCAACGGCCCGCCCTGCTCCTGCGGCCGGCGCGGCTGCGCCGAGGCGCTGATCGGCCCGCGCGCGATGCTGCGCAGCGTGCCCGGCAGCGAGACCGACGGGCTGGCCGAGATCCGCGCCCGCCTGGCCGCCGGCCACGCGGCCCAAGCGGCCGCCGTGCGCCAGGCCGGCGAATACCTGGGCGTGCTGCTGAACAACCTCGCCGCCGCCTACGACCCCGCCTGCATCGTCGTCGGCGGCGCCGCAGTCGAGCTGGGCGAGGCCTTCCTGCAGCCGGCGCTGCAGACGCTGGCCGGCTATGCCGCCGCGGCGCGCCTGGAACCCACCACCGTGCGCAGGTCCAGCTTCGGCGCGGATGCCGTGGCCGTCGGCGCCGCCGCGCTGGCCCGCTACCGGCTGACCCGCCCGCTGATCTCGACGGCAGCGATGGACACGGCCGTGAAGGAGGCCGCCTGATGTTCCTCGGCATCGACCTCGGCACATCGGAAGTCAAGCTGCTGCTGCTCGACAAGGGCGGTAGCGTCGTCGGCCAGGCCGGCGCCGCGCTGGACCTGCAGCGCCCGCAGCCGCTGTGGTCCGAGCAGGACCCGGCCGCCTGGTGGCGCGCCACCGGCACGGCCGTCGCCACGCTGCGCGAGCGCCACGCGCAAGCCTGGCCGCTGGTGAGCGCCATCGGCCTGTCGGGCCAGATGCACGGCGCCGTGCTGCTGGGCGGCGGCGACGAAGTGCTGCGCCCCGCCATCCTCTGGAACGACGGCCGCAGCCACGCCGAATGCGCCGAGCTGGAGGCCGCCGCGCCGCGCCTGCACGACATCGCCGGCAATCTCGCGATGCCGGGCTTCACCGCGCCCAAGCTGCTGTGGGTGCGCCGGCACGAGCCCGAGATCTTCGCCCGGGTGAAGACCGTGCTGCTGCCCAAGGACTGGCTGCGCCTGCAGCTCTGTGGCGACAAGGTCTCCGACCCGTCCGACGCGGCCGGCACGCTGTGGCTGGACGTGGCACGCCGCGACTGGTCCGACGAACTGCTGGCGGCCTGCGGCCTGACGCGCGCGCAGATGTCCCGCCTCGTCGAGGCCAGCGAGCCCAGCGGCGTGCTCAAGCCCGAACTCGCGCGCGCCTGGGGCCTGGGGCCCGAGGTCGTCATCGCGGGCGGCGCCGGCGACAACGCGGCCAGCGCCATCGGCATCGGCACGGTGGCACCCGGCGACGGCTTCATCTCGCTGGGCACCTCGGGCGTGCTCTTCGTCGTCAACGACCGCTTTGCGCCCAACCCGGCCTCGGCCGTGCACGCCTTCTGCCACGCACTGCCGCAGCGCTGGCACCAGATGAGCGTGATGCTGTCGGCGGCGAGCTGCCTGCGCTGGTTCTGCACCTTGGTCGGCAGCGACGAAGCCACGCTGCTGGCCGAGCTTTCGCCCGATGACAGCGCAGTCATCGACCTCGCTCCGATCTTCCTGCCCTATCTCGCCGGCGAGCGCACGCCGCACAACGACCCCTTCGCGCCCGGCGTCTTCTTCGGCCTCACGCCCGCGAGCAACCGCGCCGCCTGCACCTACGCCGTGCTGGAGGGCGTGGCCTTCGGCCTGGCCGACGGCCTGGACGCGCTGCGCGCCGCCGGCACCGAGGTGAGCACGCTGTCCCTGGTCGGCGGCGGTGCGCGCAGCGCCTACTGGGCGCAGCTGATCGCCGACGCGCTGGGCGTCGACATCCTCGTGCACGCCGGCAGCGAGGCCGGCGGCGCCCTCGGTGCCGCGCGCCTGGCCTGGCTGGCTGCGGGCGGGCAGGTCGACGCGGTCTGCACCCGCCCCGCCGTCGCGGCCCGCCACCGCCCCAACCCCGAACGCCATGCGCGCCTGACCCCCCGGCTGGCGCGCTTCCGTGACCTCTACCGCCGCCTGCGCGGCGCCTGAACCTTGACCATGACGAGCTATTTCCACCACATCGCACCGATCCGCTACGAAGGCCCCGACAGCCCGAACGAGCTGGCCTTCAAGCACTACGACAAGGACCGCCTGGTGCTGGGCAGGCGCATGGAAGACCATCTGCGCTTTGCCGTCTGCTACTGGCACAACTTCGTCTGGACCGGGCTGGACCCCTTCGGCGGCGCCACCTTCGAGCGCCCCTGGTTCCAGGGCGGCAGCCCGATGGAGCTGGCCCGCGCCAAGGCCGACGCCGCCTTCGAGTTCTTCGCCAGGCTCGGCGCGCCCTACTACTGCTTCCACGACCGCGACGTGGCCCCCGAGGGCGCGACCCCGCGCGAAAGCCAGGACAACTTCAAGCGCATCGTCGACCTGCTGGCCGAGAAGCAGCAGGCCACCGGATGCAAGCTGCTGTGGGGCACGGCCAACCTGTTCAGCCACCGCCGCTTCATGTCGGGCGCGGCCAGCAACCCCGACCCGGCCCTGTTCGCGATGGCCGCGCTGCAGGTGCGCGACGCGATGGACGCCACGCTCAAGCTCGGCGGCGAGAACTACGTGCTGTGGGGCGGCCGCGAGGGCTACGAGACGCTGCTGAACACGCGCCTGGGCCAAGAACTCGACCAGCTCGGCCGCTTCCTGAATATGGTGGTCGAGCACAAGCACAAGATCGGCTTCAAGGGCGCCATCCTCATCGAGCCCAAGCCGCGCGAGCCGTCCAAGCACCAGTACGACTTCGATGTCGCCACCGTCTACGGCCTGCTCGTGCGCTACGGCCTCGAGAAGGAGGTCAAGGTCAACATCGAGGCCAACCACGCGACGCTGTCGGGCCACAGCTTCGAGCACGAGATCGCCACCGCCGGCGCTTTAGGCATCCTCGGCAGCCTGGATATGAACCGCGGCGACCCGCAGCTCGGCTGGGACACCGACCAGTTCCCCAACAACGTGCCCGAGACGGCGCTGGCGCTCTACCACGTCATCCAGGCGGGCGGCCTGGGCTCGGGCGGCCTGAACTTCGACGCCAAGGTGCGCCGCCAGTCGCTGGACGCCGAGGACCTCTTCCACGGCCACATCGGCGGCATGGACGTCTGCGCCCAGGGCCTGCTCGCCGCCGAAAAGATGGTCGAGGACGGCCGCCTCAAGGCCGCCGTGGACAAGCGCTACGCCGGCTGGGACAGCGCGGCCGGCCAGGACATCCTGCAAGGCCGCCGCACGCTGGCCCAGCTGGCCGACGAAGTGCTCGAACGCAACACCGACGTGGCCCCCGTGTCCGCGCGCCAGGAGGCGCTGGAGAACCTCGTCAACCGCTTCTGTGGCTGATTCCCCATAACTCAAGGACTCACCGCCACGCAACCCGCCCGGAACGACAACGCTGCCATGACGGTCAATCAGCCATCCAGCCCCTGTCGCGCCGGGCAATGTTGATCTCCCTTTCCTTCACTGCCGAACCAGCAGTCCAGCACAGCAAGGCCTAGAGCCCAGACCACAACGACAGGAGACACTGTGAAACAGCACCGCCGCACCGCCATTTCCATCGCCGCCGCCCAGGCCGCCCTGCTCTGCAGCGGCCTGGCCCTGGCCCAGACCACGCCCGCCCCGGCGGCCTCCGCGGCCGGCGCCAAGCCGCAGAACCTCGAGACCGTCGTCGTCAGCGGCCGCCGCGCGGCCCTGCAGTCGGCCCAGAAGATCAAGCAGGACGCCGACGAGATCGTCGACTCCGTCAATGCCGACGACATCGGCAAGCTGCCGGACAAGTCCGTCACCGAGGTGCTGCAACGCATCGTCGGCGTGACCATCGACCGCACCATGGCCAAGGGCGACCCCGAGCACTACTCGGTCGAAGGCTCGGGCGTGAACATCCGCGGCCTGTCCTGGGTGCGCTCCGAAATGAACGGCCGCGACACCTTCTCGGCCAACGGCGGCCGTGCGCTGAACTTCGAGGACGTGCCGCCCGAGCTGATGGCCGGCGTGGACGTCTACAAGAACCCGTCGGCGGCCCAGGTCGAAGGCGCCATCGGCGGCCTCGTGAACCTGCGCACCGCCCTGCCCTTCGACTACAACGGCCTCAAGGGCGCCGTCTCGGTCAGCGGCAACTACAACGGCTTGCAGCGCAAGTGGAGCCCCGCGGCCTCGGGTCTGCTGTCCAACCGCTGGAAGACCGACCTCGGCGAATTCGGCGCGCTCTTGAGCCTGGCGCGCAGCAAGAGCACGACGCGCACCGACCTCTGGCAGGCCGAGCCCTACTACAACATCGACGGCACGCACTGGGTGCCCAAGGGCGCGCAGTGGCGCGACTCCAACTTCGACCGCACCCGCGAGGGCACCTACGGCGCGCTGCAGTGGAAGAAGAACGACGTCAGCAGCTCGCTGACCTACTTCGAGTCCAAGTACCGCATGCACTGGGACGAGAACGCGCTGTTCGCCCAGTCCACACCCTACAACCTGCAGATCGGCAGCGGCGCGACCTACGGCGCCAACAACCAGCTGCTGACCGGCACGCTGACCGACCCGACCGACGGCGGCATCAACTTCGGTGCCGACACGCGCTACATGACGCGCGACTCCAGGACCCGCGACCTGGGCTGGAACCTGAAGTGGAAGGTCAACGACCGCTGGAGCTTCAGCACCGACCTGCAGCTCGTGAAGTCCAGCACCAATGCCTTCGACTCCACCGTCGCCACCGGCCTGCAGATGCCCAAGGAGACGCTGGACCTGTCCGGCTCGACGCCGCGCGTCGTCTTCGACGCCTCCGACCTGGCCGCGCTGCAGGACAAGGGCAACTACTACTGGGCGTTCACGATGGAACACCTGGACAAGAGCAAGGCCGACTCCAAGGTCTGGCGCGCGGACGCCAAGTTCAACTTCGACCACCCCGTGCTGCAGGACCTGCAGTTCGGCATCCGCCTGACCGATCGCAACGCGACGACGATCAACTCCTCGCCGAGCTACAACTGGGCCGCCATCACGCAGGTCTGGCAGCAGGGCTGGGACATCACCGGCCTGGCGCGCCTGAACGACCCGCGCTTCAACGCGCCGGTGTCGCTGCACCAGTTCACGAACTTCTTCGGCGGCCAAAGCGTGCCGGCCATCTACGTGCCCGACGTGTCGCTGGCTCAGGGCTACCCCGACAGCTACGCGATGCTGCACCAATACCACGACCAGGTCCTGTGCAAGCCGCAGCCCTGGCGCTCGGGTTGCAGCCCCTGGACGCCCGCCACCTTCGGCACCGACCCCGAGGGCACCAACCAGCAGCATGAGAAAACGCAGGCCGTCTACGGCCAGCTGCGCTTCGGCTGGGAAGACCAGCCCATGCCGGTGGACGGCAACCTCGGCCTGCGCGTCGTGCGCACCGACATGAAGGCCAACGGCTACATGGTCTTCAAGAACAACGCGCCGACCCTGAAGGACGGCGAGTCCTTTGGCGGCGTGGTCCTCCCGAACGTGGCCTCCTTCCCGCCCAAGGCGCTGGACGCAAGCCAGAGCTACACCAATGTGCTGCCCAGCCTGAACCTGCGCTTGAAGGCCAGCGACCAGCTGCAGTTCCGCGCCGCGCTGGCCCAGGCCATCTCGCGCCCGGACTTCTCCGACATGCAGGCCTACACCTCGCTGTCGCTGGACACCCAGAAGCACTCGAACGGCAACACCGTCGTCATCGACAGCGTCTCGCTGACCGGCAAGGCTGACGGCAACCCGCTGCTCAAGCCCATCAGGTCCAACCAGCTCGACCTGACCGGCGAGTGGTACTTCTCCAAGACCGGCTCGCTGACCGTGGCCCTGTTCGACAAGGAACTCAAGGACGTCATCGTGAAGCAGTCCGCCACGACGCAGCTGCTCGACGGTGCCGGCAACCCGATCAACTTCACGGTCACCTCGCCGGTCAACGGCGCCAAGGGCCATGCCCGCGGCATCGAGATCGCCTTCCAGCGCTACCTCGACATGCTGCCGGGCTGGCTGTCGGGCTTCGGCGTGCAGGCCAACTACACCTACGTCGACAGCAAGACGACGCCCTACAACCCGGTCCTGACCGCCTACTGCGCCGGCACCAGCACCAGCGCATCCAACCTGAACCTCAACATCAACGGCTGCGACACCGATGGCCACACCTTCGGCAACCTGCCGCTGATCAACCTGTCCAAGAACGCCTACAACCTGGCGCTGCTCTACGACTACGGCCCGATCTCGGCCCGCCTGGCCTACAGCTGGCGTTCCAGGTACCTGCAGGGCGTCAACGTCAACGGCACCAACGGCGGCGACGGCCGCCTGGCCAACGGCACCGGCGTGGCCTGGGCGCTGCCGACCTGGAGCGACGCCTACGGCCAGGTCGACGCCGGCATCACCTACCGCCTCAACGACCACTTCAGCGTCAGCCTGGAAGGGCAGAACCTGAACAACGCGCTGGCCCGGCAGCTGATGCAGCAGCAGATCGGCTTCATGACCCGCGGCGTCAACTACACCGGGCGCCGCTACTCGGTGCAAGCCAGCTACTCGTTCTGAGCGCTGGCCAGGGCCCGGAGTCACGATGAAGAAGAAGCACCTCCTCATTGCCGCGGCACTGGCCGGCCTGCTGGCGGCCCGAGCCGCCGACGCGGCCGAAGTCCCCCGCCTGGTCTCGCGCGACGGCCGCCATGCGCTGCTCGTCGACGGCAAGCCCTTCCTGATCCTCGGCGCGCAGGCGCACAACGCCAGCAACTACCCCGACGCGCTGAAGGACGTCTGGCCGGCCGCGGCCGACGCGCAGGCCAACACCGTGCTGATGCCGGTGGCCTGGGAGCAGGTCGAGCCCGAGGAGGGGCGCTTCGACTTCGGCTTCGTCGACACGCTGGTCAAGCAGGCCCGCCAGCAGAAGAAGCACCTCGTGCTGCTGTGGTTCGCGACCTGGAAGAACACCAGCGCCCAATACACGCCGGCCTGGGTCAAGCTCGACACCAGGCGCTTCCCCGCGATGCGCGACCGCGACGGCAAGCCCAGCTACTGCCTCAGCCCCTTCGGCAGCGAGACGCTGAAGGCCGACCGGCGCGCTTTCGTCGCGCTGATGGGCCACCTGAAGCAGATCGACTCGGCCGAGCGCACCGTGCTGATGGTGCAGGTCGAGAACGAGGTCGGCACCTACGGCCTCGTGCGCGACTTCGGCCCGGCCGCGCAGGCCGCCTTCGAGCAGCCGGTGCCGGCCGCCGTGCTGGCGCGCAAGAAACCCGTCGCCGCGGCGTCCGGCAACTGGCGCGAGGTCTACGGCGACTACGCCGACGAATATTTCCACGCCTGGGCCATCGCCCGCTACATCGGCGACATCGCCCAGGCCGGCCGCGTCGCCTACGACCTGCCGGTGTACGTCAACAACGCGCTGCGCAACCCGCTGGAGCAGCCGCCCAAGCCCTGGAACAAGGACTTCGCCAGCGGCGGCCCGACCTGGGACGTCATCGACATCTACAAGGCCGCGGCGCCGGCCGTCGACATCGTTGCGCCCGACATCTACAACCCCGACGCCGCCCAGATCGAGGCCAATCTGCGGCTCTTCCAGCGCGCCGACAACGCGCTGTGGATTCCCGAGATCGGCAATGCGCCGGGCTATGCGCGCTGGCTCTATGCCGCCTTCGGCCAGGGCGCCATCGGCGTCGCGCCCTTTGGCATCGACTACGCGGACTACAGCAACTACCCGCTCGGCTCGCCGCTGAAGGACCGCCAGATGGTCGAGCCCTTCGGCCGCGTCTTCGCGGCCTTCGCGCCCATGCAGCGCCAGTGGGCGCAATGGGCCTTCGAGGGCCGCACGCGCGGCGCCGCCGAGGGCGACGACCGCAGGCCGCAGGCGCTGGCCTTCCCCGGCTGGACCGTCAGGCTGTCCTTCGGCGAATGGCAGTTCGGCGAGCGCAGCTGGCCTCAGCTCAAGGACAAGCAGCCGCCCGGCACCGAGCAGCCCGCCGGCGGCGTGGCCGTCGCGCAGATCGGCGACGACGAGTTCCTCATCGTCGGCGAGCGCAGCCGCGTGCGCATCGAGCCCGCCGGGCACGAAGGCTTCATGCTGCGCGCCGAGGAGGGCCGCTTCGACGCCGCGGGCCGCTGGCAGATGACGCGCGTCTGGAACGGCGACCTGGTGGACTGGGGCCTGAACCTGCCGGCCAAGCCCGTCGTGCTGAAGGTCCGCATGGCGAGGCCCGCGCCATGATGCGCCGCCGTCATCTTCTTCAAGCCGCCGGCCTGTTCGCCGCCCTACCTGCCGGGTCCGCGGACAACGCCACGCCCGCCTACGACTGGCGCAGCCTCACATTCGGCGCCGGCGGCTTCATCGACGGCTTCGTCTTCCACCCGCGCGAGCCGGGCCTGCTCTACTGCCGCACCGACATCGGCGGCGCCTATCGCTTCGACCCGGCGGCCAGGCGCTGGCTGCCGCTGCTGGACCAGCTCTCCAAGGCCGACGCCGACCTGATGGGCGTGCTCAGCCTCGCGGTCGACCCGAGCGACGCCAACCGCGTCTATGCCGCCTGCGGCCTCTACACCAGCCAATGGGCACGCGGCGCGGCCCTGCTCGCGTCGACCGACCGCGGCGCGACCTGGACCGTGCACGAACTCGGCCTCAAGCTGATGGGCAACGGCCCCGGCCGCGGCTCTGGCGAGCGCCTGCAGGTGGACCCGAACCGGCCCGAGCGCCTGCTGCTCGGCAGCTCGCAGGACGGGCTGCTGCAGAGCACGGACAGCGGCCAGCACTTCAGCGCCGTCGGCGGCTTCCCGGCCAGGCATGTCTCCCTCGTGCTCTTCGACGCCAAGAGCGGACAGGGCGGCCAGCCCGGCCAGGGCACGCCCACCGTCTACGTGGGCAGCCACGACCAGCCCGGCCTCTTCGTCTCGCACGACGCGGGCCAGAGCTTCACGCGCATCGCCGAGCTGCCGGCCCAGGCGCCGCAGCGCGCGGCCTTCGGCCTGGATGGCTCGCTCTATGTGACGCTGGCCGCCGGCCCGGGCAGCGAAGTCGTCAACCCCAGTTATGCGAAGACCGGCTGCGTCTGGCGCCGCGCGCCCGACGGCCGCTGGCAGGACATCACACCCGTCAGGCCCACGGCCGCCCAGCCCTTTGCCTACTCCGGCCTGGACGTCGACCCCAAGCGCCCCGGCCGCCTCGTCGTGTCCACCATCGAGCGCTGGAGCGGCGGCGACGAGATCTTCGTCTCCGACGACTTCGGCGCCAGTTGGGCACCGCTCAGCCCGCGCTCCGTCTTCGACGACAGCCGCCACCCCTGGCTGCAGGCCTACCAGAAGAAGAACCACCACCCGCTCGGCCACTGGCTGGCCGACCTCAAGATCGACCCGCACGACGGCGACCATGCCGTCTACGGCACGGGCTACGGCCTGTGGATGACGCACAAGCTCGGCGCGCCCCAAGTGCGCTGGGACTTCACCGTCGAGAACATCGAGGAGACGGCCACCCTCGGCCTGGAAAGCCCCTCGGGCGGCGCCTCGCTGTTCGCGGCCATGGGCGACGTGTCGGGCGCGGCCTGGGACGACCTCGGCCAGGGCCCCAAGGCCGGCCTCTTCCTGCCCGCCGGCGAGACCTGCCGCTCGGTCGCCTTCGCCGAACTCGACCCCGGCATCGTCGCGCGCACGTCGGACATGGCGGCCAACGGCGGCTACTGGTCGAGCGACGGCGGCGCGAGCTGGCGGCCCTGGGGCCCGTCTCCGCGCGCCGCCAGGACGCCCGAGGGCTGGACCGCGCCGACCGGCCAGGTCGCCGTGTCGGCCAAGGGCGGCTTCTTTCTTTGGGTGCCCGAGAAGCAGGCCGCGATGTTCTCGCGCGACCGCGGCAAGACCTGGACCGTGAGCCAGGGCTGGCCGGCGGAGCGCGACATCGTGCTGAGCCCGGTGGCCGACCGCGCCGTCGAAGGCGTGTTCTATGTGCACGACCGCGCCAACGGCCGCATCCTCGTCAGCGTGGACGGCGGCGCGAGCTTCCAGCCCGCCGTCACCGGCCTGCCCAAGCTCGAGACCTGGCAGAGCGCCCAGCTCATCTGCGCGCCCGGCAAGCCGCGGGACCTGTGGCTGGCCGCGCCCGACGGCCTGGTACACCTCCCCGGCATCGACGCGCGAGCGCAGACCGCTCGCAACGTCGTCGAGCCCTGGCGCGTGGCCGTTGGCAAGGCGGCTGCGGGCGCGAGCTATCACGCGGTCTACGTGTGGGGCAAGGTGCTCGTCGACGGCGAGGCGGTCGAAGGCCTGTTCCGTTCCGTCGACGCCGGCGCCAACTGGCAGCGCATCAACGACGACCGCCACCGCTACGGTCGCCTCAACGCGATGGCGGCCGACCCGCTGGAGTTCGGCGTCGTCTACCTCGCGCCCGAGGGCCGCGGCGTCATCGTCGGAAAGCCGCGCGCGTCATGATGATGAAGCGACTGCTGCTCGCGCTGAGCCTGGCCTTCGCGCTGCCCTTGCAGGCCGCCGAGCTGTCGCTGCGCTATGCCGCACCGGCGCCCGACACACCCCAAGGCTGGGAGCAGCAGGCCTTGCCCATCGGCAACGGGCGCCTCGGTGCGATGCTGTTCGGCCAGGTCGCGCGCGACCGGCTGCAGTTCAACGACATCACGCTGTGGACCGGCGACGCCCGGGCCATGGGCGCCTACCAGCCCTTCGGCGATGTCGTGCTCGAACTCGACGACGCCACCGCGCCGGTCGGCGCCTACCGCCGCGAGCTCGACATCGCCCATGCGCGCCACCGGCTCAGCTACACGCAGGACGGCGTTCGCTTCGAGCGCGTGGCCATCGCCAGCCACCCGGCCCAGCTCATCGCCTGGCGACTCAGCGCGGACCGGCCCGGCCGCTACGGCGGCCGCATCGCGCTGACCGACCGGCATGGCGCGGCCCTGTCCGCGACAGGCGCCACGCTGACGGCAGTGGGCGCCTTGCCCAACGGCCTCGCCTACGCCAGCCAGCTGCGCGTGCTGCACGAGGGCGGCAGCGTCGCCGTCGACGGCAATACGCTGGTCTTCAAGGGCTGCAGCACGCTGACGCTGCTGCTCGGCGCCGGCACGAGCTTCTTCTCTGATGGCCGGCCGCCGCTGCCGCGCGTGCAGGCGCAGCTCGCCGCCGCCGGACCCTGGCCCCAGCTGCTTGCCGAACACGAGCGCGACATCGGCGCCCTGCTCGGCCGCGTGCAGCTCGACCTCGGCACCAGCCCCGCCGCGCGCCGCGCGCTGACCACCGACGCGCGCCTGGCCGCCTACACCCAGAACGGCGGCGACCCCGAGCTGGAGGCGCTCTACTTCCAGTTCGGCCGCTACCTGCTCGTCAGCAGCTCGCGCGACGCCCTGCCCGCCAACCTGCAGGGCCTGTGGAACGACAGCCTCACGCCGCCGTGGAATGCCGACTACCACAGCAACATCAACCTGCAGATGAACTACTGGCCGGCCGAGCCGACCAATCTCGCCGAGGCTGCGCGGCCCTTCCACCGCTTCGTACAGCGGCTGATTCCCGCGTGGCGCCGCGCGGTCGGCGAGCGCGCCGCGCTTGCGCTGAAGGATCCCAAGGCCCTGCCCGCCGAGACGCCGCCCTGGGACAACTCGGTGCAGCCGCCGCAGGAAACCTTGCTGACCCCGCAGGGCCGCCCCGTGCGCGGCTGGACGCTGCGCACCGAGACCAACCCCTTCGGCGCGATGGGCTACCTCTGGAACATGACGGGCAATGCCTGGGTTGCCCGCCACTTCTGGGAGCACTACGCCTTCACTCAGGATCGCGCCTTCCTGCGCCACGAGGCCTGGCCGGTGCTGAAGGAAGTCGGCGAGTTCTGGGAAGACCGGCTCAAGGCATTGCCCGACGGCCGGCTCGTCGCCCCGAACGGCTGGTCGCCCGAGCACGGCCCCATCGAGGATGGCGTGGCCTACGACCAGCAGATCCTTTGGGATCTGTTCGACAACATCGCGCAGGCGGCCGACGTGCTGGGCGACCATGCCGCGCACGACCATGCCGCGTCGCTGCGCGACCGCCTCGCCGCGCCGCGCGTCGGCAGCTGGGGCCAGCTGCTGGAATGGCTGGACGAGAAGCAGGACGCCGTGCTGGACACGCCGCGCGACACCCACCGCCACGTCTCCCACCTGTTCGCCCTCTTCCCCGGCCGCCAGATCGCGCCCGCCCGCACGCCCGAGCTGGCCGCCGCTGCACGCACGACGCTGGCCGCACGCGGCGACGTGAGCACCGGCTGGTCCATGGCCTGGAAGATGGCGTATTGGGCGCGGCTGCGCGACGGCGACCATGCCCACGAGCTGCTGCGCGGCCTGCTGGCCACGCCGGGCGCCCGCGCCGCGCGAAGCGGCGGCGAGGTGAACCAGGGCGGCACCTACCCCAACCTCTTCGACACCCACCCGCCCTTCCAGATCGACGGCAACCTCGGCGCGACGGCCGCCATCGCCGAGATGCTGCTGCAGTCGCAGGACGGCATCATCGACCTGCTGCCCGCCCTGCCCGCGAGCTGGCCCGACGGCTCGGTCCAGGGCCTGCGCGCCCGCGGCGGCTTCGAAGTGGACATGGCCTGGGCCGGCGGCCGGCTCAAGCGCGCCACCGTGCGCGCCGCGGCCGGCGCGGGCGGCGGCCGTGTCCGCGTGGGCGAGCGCATCGTCGACCTTCAACTCCAACCCGGCCAGTCCCGCAGGCTGAACTTCCCATGACCCGCTTCGCACTCGCTTTTTTTGCCGCGCTGCTGCCGCTGGCCGCGCAGGCCCTGGACCTCGACAAGGGCTGGCAGATCGTCGTCACCGACTTCGAGGGCGAGGCCCCGCTCAAGGCCGGCCGCGTCACCGTGCCCAAGCCCGCCAACCCGCGCGTGCCCGACAGCCACGTCGCCGCCAGCCGCGGCGACGACGGCACGCTGACGCTGCAGTTCAGCAACTCCTGGATCGCCCAGTTGCGATGGCAGGGCGGCAGGCCTCTGGACCTGCGGCCCTATCTGGCCGACGGCACCGTCGAGTTCGACTTGCGCGTCATCGACCTCGCCCACGGCGGCATGAAGTTCAAGCTCGGCTGCGGCAAGGACTGCGAGCGCAAAGTGCCCTTCCTGTTCGCCGGCCGCGAGCTGATCGGCAAGGGTCCGCAGCACATGGCCCTGGCGCTGAAGTGCTTCTGGCGCGAGGGCGACGACTTCTCCGCCGTGCCCCAGCCCTTCGTGCTCGAAGGCACCGGCAGCGGCGAACTGCAGGTCAGTCGTCTGCGCCTGAACCAGCACGGCAAGGCCACGACGGCCTGCCCCGACTACCGCAAGCAGTCCGTCACGCCCGAGCGCCTGCAGGAGTCCTGGGCCATGGACTGGTGGCTGCCGCGGCACGAGGCCAAGCTGGCCGAGGTCAAGGCCCACCGCGACGCCGGCCGGCGCGTGGACCTCGTCTTCCTCGGCGACTCCATCACGCAGGGCTGGGAGAACGAGGGCAAGGCCGTCTGGGCCGAGCACTTCGCGAAGTACAACGCCATGGCCCTGGGCTTCGGCGGCGACCGCACCGAGAACCTGCTGTGGCGGCTGCAGCATGGCGAGCTGGACGGCATGGCACCCAAGGTGGTGGTCATGATGATCGGCACCAACAACACCGGCGACCGGCTGGAAGACCCGGCGCTGACGATCGCCGGCATCCGCAAGAACCTCGACGAGATCCGCCAGCACCAGCCGCAGGCCAGGGTGCTGCTGCTGGCCCTGTTCCCGCGCGGCGAGAAGCCCGACGACCTGACGCGCCGGCATAACGCCCAGGTCAATGCGCTGCTGCCGGCGCTGGCCGACGGCCGCCAGGTGTTCTTCCTGGACATCGGCCAGGCGCTCATGAACCCGTGCGGCACGCTGTCCAGGGACATCCTGCCCGACTGGCTGCACCTCAGCCCGCAGGGCTACGACATCTGGGCCCGCAGCCTGGAGCCCACCTTGACCCCCTGGCTGGCGCAGTGAACCCGGCCGCAGCAACTTCATGACCTCCCTGACCTACTCCAGCCCCTTCCCCGCCGACTTCGTCTTCGGCGTCGCCGCCGCCGCGCCGCAGATCGAGGGCGCCGCCTTCGCCGACGGCAAGGGCGAATCCATCTGGGACCGCTTCTCGCGCCAACCCGGCAAGGTGCACGACGGCGACACGCTGGACGTCGCCTGCGACCACTACCACCGCTTCGACGAGGACTTCGCGCTGATGGCCTCGTTGGGCGTCAAGCACTACCGCCTGTCCCTGGCCTGGCCGCGCATCTACCCGAACGGTGACGGCGAGCTCAACCCCGCCGGCATCGCCTTCTACCGCCGCCTGTTCGCCAGCATGAAGACCCATGGCATCACGCCCTGGGTCACCCTCTTCCACTGGGACCTGCCGCAGGCGCTGGAAGACCGCGGCGGCTGGACCTCGCGCGTGACGGTGGACGCCTTCGCCCGCTATGCCGACACCGTCGTCCAGGCCTTCGCCGGCGAGGTGAAGCACTGGATCACGATGAACGAGATCCGCTGCTTCACGCGGCTGGCCTATGGCTCGGGCACCAAGGCGCCGGGCCGCAAGGAGAGCGCGGCCGTCGTCAACCAGACCTTCCACCACGCGCTGCTCTGCCACGGCCATGGCGTGCGCGCGGTGCGCGAGTTCGGCGGTGCGGGGGCGGTCGTCGGCCTGACGGACAACTGCGACGTCTGCATCCCCGTCACCGAGACGCCCGCGGACATCGCCGCCGCCCAAGCCTGGTTCCTGGAGAAGAACGCCCATGTGCTGGGCGCCATGCACGCCGGCCACTACCCCGCCGACTACCTCGCCCGCGCCGGTGCCGACGCACCCCGGGTCGAGCCCGGCGACTTCGACCTCATCGGCCTGCCCACCGACCACCTCGGCCTGAACATCTACACCGGCACCTATGTGCGCGCCGGCAGGAACGGCGCGGCCTGGGAGGCCGTGCCGCTGCCCATCAACTACCCACGCGCCGACAGCCCCTGGCTGCACATCGCGCCCCAGTCCATCTACTGGGCCACGCGTTTTTGCGCCGAGCTCTACGGGCACCGCTCGCTCTACATCACCGAGAACGGCTGCGGCTACAACGACGAGCCGGTCGTGGGCGGCGAGGTGCTGGACCTGCACCGCCGCGACTTCCTGCGCA
>BFBZ01000216.1_pt1 | contig 70455 bp, 69 predicted proteins | sample 1888401 | NCBI WGS metagenome assembly BFBZ01 (sample SAMD00112614, study PRJDB3348) | symbiont metagenome | host: Chara braunii
CAACTCCAGCGTTTTACTTGAACCGCCGGATGCGGACCCGCACGTCCGGTGGTGTGAGAGGGCTGAGGGGGCGACCCCTCACCCTACTCGATTCTAGAGAAGATCCCAGGTGGTCAAGGTTGAGAGGGCGTACTCGAAGAGGGAGTTCCGTATCGCCGGCACCGAGTGCTCCCCGATGGCTTCTGGCGTTCAGCCCTGGAGGGGGCCACGGTCTTGGCGCTCAGAGCTGCCCCGATTTCGGCGCATCGAGCCCGACTCCCCGATGGACGAGGCCTGACTCTCACCATTCAGCACTCGACGATGCCTGTCGTTCGACATGGAGCAGGTGTCGCTTTTGTTCCAGTGAACACCAGCACGACGCCGTTCAGCCCGTCGACGGCGGACCACAAGCGGCGGGACCTGGAGGTGCGGAGACTTGCGCCGATGGTCGACGATGGCTCTAGAGCAGCATCAAGCCTGGCCTCTCGGCCAAGCCTCCAAGCAAGATCCTGCAACGCTGCCCGTCTAGCCCGCATCCCTTATAAGTACAAACTCTCGTACTTTGTTCATATTCTGTTTATAGAATTGCTATCGCAATGCAGAATTCCGCGCCGGGGTGGGACCGGGATCGCGAACAAGATCTGCTGCGTAGAAGCTGCTCCAAAGCAGCCACGCGAATGACAACGATCATCAAACGGAGACAGCGATATGAACGAGCATCGGCGGCGGGCTGCGGCCCTGAGACTTCATGCGATTGCCAGCGCCCTGGCCCTTTGGGGCGGCTCAGCCGGAGCAGTGGAGATCGACACCGGCAATCCCGACCTGAAAATGCGCTGGGACAACACGTTCCGCTACAACCTCGGCGTGCGAACGGACGCCCAGGACACGCGCATCATTTCCAACCGCTCCTATGACGAGGGCGACGCCAAGTTCGGCAAGGGCAAGATCGTCACGAACCGCTTCGACCTGCTGAGCGAGTTCGACGTCAACTACGCCGGCCAGTTCGGCGCACGGCTGGCGGCGGCTGGCTGGTATGACCAGGCCTACGACAAGCACGGCGTGACCTCGCCGGCGCCCGGCGGCTTCTCGACGAGCTACTTCAACGACCGCTACAACAACAAGGTCGAGCGCTACGTCAACGGCCCGTCCGCGGAATTCCTGGACGCCTTCGTCTGGACCAACTTCAATCTCGGCAGCGTGCCGGTCAACGTGAAGCTGGGCCGCCACGCGATCATTTGGGGCGAGGGCTCGGTCATCGGCGCCCATGCGATCTCGTACTCGCAGGCGCCGACCGATGCGGTCAAGGCGGTGGCGAGCCCCGGCATCGAGACCAAGGAGCTGCTGATGCCGATCAACCAGCTGTCCTTCAAGGCACAAGTGACGAGCGACTTGACGGTCGCTGGCCAGTACTTCCTGGAGTGGCGGCCGCTGCGGGCGCCCAACGGCGGTACCTTTCTGGTCGGCGCCGATACCTCGCCGAACGTGGACCGCCTAGCCATCGCACCGGGCATCAACGCCAACAACGTGGACCCACTCGCGCCGCGCCAGCGAGGCAACTGGGGCATCAGCGCCCGGCTGAACGTGGCCGCGATCGACGCCACCATTGGTGCCTACTACCGGGTGTTTAACGATTACGCGCCCGAAAACGGCATTCAGTTCCTGACCTTCAATGGTCCGCTGCCCACGACGTTCCGCTTCGTCTACCCGCAGAACGTCAAGCAGACCAGCCTGAGCTTCGCCAAGGGCATCGGCCCGGTCAGCTTCGGCAGCGAACTGTCCTATCGCCAGCACGGCGCGCTGAACTCGACCGGCAGCTATGGTCCGGCGGATAACACCGGCGCCCGAGGCAATACCTGGCACGCCATCGTGAACGGCACCTACCTGCTGCCCAAGACCGCGCTGTTTGACACCGGCAGCGTGTTGGTCGAACTGGCCTACAGCCGCCTGGACAAGGTCACCCAGAACCTGGCCCTGTACCGCGGCGAAGGCAACCTGACGCCGATGAATGCGTCGGGTGCGCTGTCCTGCTCCAAGTCGGGCGTAGCGGCCACGGTGGCGGGTGATGTGTCGGATGGCTGCTCGACGAAGAACTTCCTGCAGGCGGCCATCAGCTTCAGCCCGACCTACATCGGCGTCCTGCCATCGTGGGATCTGGAGCTGCCGATGTTCGTCCAGTACGGCATCAAGGGCACGGCGCCTAGCGCCAGTGCCGGCTTCGAGGGCGCCCTGAGCTACTCGCTGACGGCCAAGATGACCTATTCGTCGCGCCACGAGTTCTCGCTGAAGTACGCGGACACCCGGGCCAAGACCAAGTACAACGCGGCTGGTACAACGGTGATCGGAGGCAGTGGTTCAGGCAGCGTGCTCGGGGGTACTGATCGCGGCTGGCTGGTCTTCACCTACAAGACCTCGTTCTGATCCGAAGCCCTAGGAGACAAGACCATGAAACAACTGAACCTCACCCTGTGCGCGGCCGCCATTGCCTTGCTCAGCGCTCCCGCCTTCGCCGCCGTGTCGGCCGAGGAAGCCAAGCAGCTCGGCACCACGCTGACCGAGTTCGGCGCCATCAAGGCCGGCAATGCCGAGGGCACGATTCCCGCCTATACCGGCGGCCTGACCACGGCGCCGGCCGGCTTCAAGCCTGACAGCGGCTTCTGGGTCGACCCGTTCAAGGACGAGAAGCCGCTGTTCCGCATCGACTCCAAGAACATGGACAAGTACGCGGACAAGCTCAGTGAAGGCCAGAAGCGCGTGCTGAAGGAGGATCCGAACTACTACCTCGAGATCTTCCCCAGCCACCGCACCGCGGCCTACCCGGAGAAGGTGCTCAAGGCCACCGTGCGCAACGCCACCGGTTGCAAGACCACGCACGAAGGCATCGGCGTGGACACCGCCTGCCGCGGCGGGCTGCCGTTCCCGATCCCGAAGTCCGGCCTGGAAGCGCTCTGGAACCAGATCCTTCACTACCAGAGCGACACTGCCGTCACCACCTCGGCCTCTCGCTCTTGGGTCATCGACACTAACGGCAAGCCGACGATGACGGCCGAGCAGAGTACCTACACCGACGCGACCTGGTATCAGCCGGACCTGCCGGACCGCGATCCGACGATGGCCTGGCGCGTCTACTCGGTCACCAAGTCTCCCGCGCGCCTAGCCGGCGGCGTGACCGGCATCACCGACTTCATCGATCCGATCCAGCAGCCCCGCAAGGCCTGGGGCTACACGCCCGGCCAGCGCCGCATCAAGATGTCGCCCGAGTTTTCGTACGACACGCCGGTGGCCAGCCAGGGCGGCCTGACGCTGTTCGACGAATTGTTCATCGTCTCCGGCAAGCTTGACCGCTTCGACTACAAGCTGATGGGCAAGAAGGAGATGTACCTGCCTTACAACCAGTACAAGGGCTCGTTCGAATGCCCGACGCTGGAGATGGGCTTGCAGGCCAAGCACACGAACCCGGCCTGCGACCGGTGGGAGCTGCACCGCGTGTGGGTGGTCGAGGCAACGCTGAAGCCTGGCATGCGCCACGCCTACTCCAAGCGCGTCTACTACCTGGACGAGGACCTCTCGGCTGCAGCCCTCTACGACGCCTTCGACCAGAATGGCGCGCTGTACCGCTCGATGTTCAACGGCATGGTCCAGCTCTACGACAAGAAGCTGCCCTGGGCGGTGCGCGCGACGACCTATGACTTCAACAAGGGCCAGTACGGCTACTTCAACGACGTCATGGTGGGCGGCCACAAGATCGAGGCCAAGCCTCGCTCCGACCGCGAACTGAATGCCGAAGCGATCGTGACGCGAGAGACCGCTCGCTGACCTTGTCCTGCGGACCGACCGGAGGCTCCGTGGAGAATTCGAGTTCATTTCTGCGGCCTCTGGTGGCCGGCCTGCTCAGCCTTGGCATGACGCTGATGGTGGCGGCGGATGTGGCGGGTACGGTCTCACAGCCGCGGCCCGATCCGCTGGACGTGGCGGCGCGGCCGTCGCCGTTCACCAAGGGCTGGGCGACGACCGGCATCGCCCGCCAGGGCGAGCAGCTGCTGGCCGTCGGCCCGCGCGGCCTGATCCTGGCGTCGGGCGATAGCGCCAAGACCTGGACGCAGGTGGAGAGCCCCGTCTCCACCGACCTGGTCACCGTGCGATTCACCGCGCAAAAGACCGCCTGGGCCATCGGCCACGACGGCGTCGCGCTGCGCAGCACCGACAGCGGCCAGCATTGGGAGCGCATCCTCGACGGACGCAAGCTGCTCGTGCTGCTGAGGGGCAGCTACGAGCAGCGCGCCAAGTCCGGCGATGCTGGCGCGGCGGCCGTGCTCAAGGAGGTCGACCGTTCGGCCGAGCAGTCGGCCACGCCAGGCGTGCTGTCCACACCGATGCTGGACGTCTGGTTCTCGCCGGAAGCGCCGGCTGAGGGCCTGCTGGTCGGTGCCTTCGGCCTGGTGCTGGCCACTCATGACGGCGGCACAACCTGGGAGCCGCTGATCGAGCGCACCGACAACGACCGGCGCTTCCATCTGTACGCAGTGAGCGGGCAGGGTGACGAACGCTATATCGCCGGTGAGCAGGGCCTGCTGATGCGTTGGGACGCTGGGCAGCAGCGCTTCGCCAAAGTTGAGACACCTTACGCCGGCAGCTACTTCGGCATCCACGTCTCGCCGGGCCGCCTGATCGCCTATGGGCTGCGCGGCAACGCCTACGCCACCGAGGACGGCGGCGCCCACTGGAACAAGATCGAGACCGGCGTGGACGACAACCTGGTTGCGCTGGTGCCCCGAGCCAAGGGCGACTTCCTGCTCGTCTCCCAAACCGGTCAGGTGCTGGCCGTGCCGCGGGGCGGCCTGAAGGCCAAGGCCCTGCACGTGACGCCCATGAGTGAAATATTCGCCGCGACCGATACCAACGGCCAGCAACTGGTGCTGGCCCAGATCAACGGCCTGCGCACAATCGAATTGCCTACCCGGTGATCCGCTGATGAGTGCCTATCAAGACAAGTCCGCCAACCCGGCGATGCCGGTGATCGCCGACGTGCGCGACTTCGATGTGAAGTCAGGCAACCTGGCCGAGCGCGTGATCTTCAACCACCGTGCGCTGGTGATCACGCTGTGCGTCGTCGCCACCGTGGTGCTGGGCTGGTTCGCGACCCGGCTGAACGTCAATGCGAGCTTCGAGCGGATGATTCCGCCTTCGAGCCCGTACGTCAAAAACTACCTGGCCTACAAGTCCGACCTGCCGGGCCTGGGCAACACGATCCGAATCGTTGTCGAGAACAAGACAGGCAACATCTACGACAAGGACTATCTCGAGGCGCTGCGCAAGGTCAACGACACGCTCTACCTGATCCCGGGCACCGACCGCTCCTGGATGAAGTCGCTGTGGATGCCGATCGTGCGCTGGCGCCAGGTGACGGAGGAGGGCGTGGTCGGTGGTGCCGTGATGCCAGCCGACTACAGCGGCACCCGGACCTCGATCGAGCAACTCAAGACCAACATCTCGCGCGCCAACATCATCGGCAGCCTGGTCGCCAACGACCTGAAGTCCTCGATGATCGTCGTCCCGCTGCTGGACCGCACGCCGGGCACCGGCCAGCCGCTGAACTACGGCGAGTTCTCGCGCGCGCTCGAGGCCAAGGTGCGCGTGTTCGAAAGCGACAAGGTCGGCATCCACATCATCGGCTTCGGCAAGATCGTCGGCGACCTGATCGCGGGCCTGCAGCAGGTGATGGTGTTCTTCGGCGTCTCGGTGCTCGTGGCCGCGCTGTTCGTGTTCGCCTACACCCGCTGCCTGCGCAGCACCGCGCTGCTGGTGACGGTGGCCGTGGCCGGCGTGGTCTGGCTGCTGGGTCTGATGCAACTGCTCGGCTACGAGCTCGATCCGTACTCCATCCTCGTGCCCTTCCTGATCTTCGCCATCGGCCTGTCGCATGGCAGTCAGAAGATGAACGGCATCCTGCAGGACGTGGGCCGCGGCACGCACAAGTACGTGGCGGCCCGCTACACGTTCCGCCGCCTCTTCATGGCCGGGCTGACCGCGCTGCTGACCAATATCGTCGGCTTCGCCGTGCTGGCCATCATCGACATCCCGGTGATCCGCGACCTGGCCATCACGACCAGCATCGGCGTGTCGGTGCTGGTGTTCACCAAGCTGGTCCTGATCCCCGTGACGCTGAGCTACATCGGCGTCAGCCCGGCCGCCGCAAAGCGCGCGCTGGCCGAGGACGACGAAACGAAGCAGGGCCGCACCCTTCTCGCCCGCATCTGGCAAGGCCTGGACCGCCTGACCGAGCGCCGCGGCGCCATCGCCGCCATCGGCGTGGCACTGGCGCTGACGGCGGTGAGCGCCATGGCCATGCGCCATCTGCGCATCGGCGACCTCGACCCCGGTGCACCGGAACTGCGCGCCGACTCCCGCTACAACCGCGATAACACCTACGTCACCCAGCACTACGGCCTCTCCAGCGATCAGTTCGTCGTCATCATGAAGACCGATCAGGAGGGCTGCCGCTTCTATGAGTCGCTCCAGTTGATGGACGCGCTGGCCCTGAAACTGCGCGAGACCGAAGGCGTGCAGGCCACCGGCTCGCTGGCCCAGTCCACCCGCTTCATCACTGCCGCGCTGTCCGAAGGCAGCGGCAAATGGCTGACGCTCAGCCGCGACCAAGCGCTGACCAACGTCGCCGTGTCCGCCGCGATGATCGCCACGCCCGACATCACCAATCAGCAGTGCTCGGTGACCCCGCTGATCGCCTACCTCAGCGACCACAAGGCCGACACGCTCAGCCGCGTGCTAAAGGTCAGCGAGGATTTCGCCGGCCAGTTCAATACGGTGGACGGCACCGTCCACCCGACGCATTTCCTGCTGGCAGCGGGCTCGGCCGGCATCGAGGCGGCCACCAACATCGAGGTCGAGCGCGGCGTGCTGAAGATGTACCTGGCCGTCTACGGCGCCACCGCGCTGCTGTGCCTGCTGACCTTCCGCAGCCTGCGCGCCACGCTGGTCGCGATGATCCCGCTGGTCATCACCACCATACTGTGCAAGGCGCTGATGGTGGCGCTGGGCATCGGCCTCAAGGTGGCGACGCTGCCGGTGATCGCGGTGGGCGTGGGCGTCGGCGTGGACTACGCGCTCTACCTGCTCAGTGTGCAACTGGCGATGCAGCGCCGCGGCGCGACTCTGGCCCAGTCCTATCGCCGAGCCCTGGATTTCACCGGCCGCGTGGTCGCGCTGGTGGGCCTGACGATGGCGGCCGGCGTGATCACCTGGGCCTGGTCGCCGATCAAGTTCCAGGCCGATATGGGCATTCTGCTGACCTTCATGTTCCTGTGGAACATGGTCGGTGCCTTGGTGCTGATCCCGGCGCTCTCCCACTTCCTCCTCAATCCGAAGAGCCAGCCCCCGGTGGCTGCGCCGCTCACCCCGCACATCAAGGAGCAATTGCATGTTTGAACTGCTGATGAGCGCTGACATGATGGTCAGCGACCCGGACGCAATGGCCGAACTGCTGGTCACGAAGCTCGGCATCCACAAGCACGAGCGCTGGCGCCAGGCCTTCGCCGACCATCCGTACATCGCTCATTTCCTGCGCGTGCACAAGTCGCTGGCGGTGTCGCCCACGCGGGTCGAGCCGCAGGGGCACCTGGACAAGCCCAACCTTGGCGACCCGATGTTCCACGAGTTCCTGGAGAGCCTGAAGGATTTCCAGGGCCGGCACCGCCCGATGCTGACCCACTCGATCGTGCTGGCCACCCACAGCGCCAAGTTCGACGCGTTGATGGAGAAGCTGATGCGTCGCCGCCTGCGTTTCCGTATGGCGCAGCGCACGCCGGCGATGCCTTTCGACCGCATGTGGATGGGCGTGACGCCCGAAGATCCGCACTACGAACCCTCGGTGGACGGCGGGCTGTGCATCGAGGTGATGCCGATCGAGCCGCTGCAACTGCCCCCCGAGACCTTCGCGGTGCCGGCGCCGGCACCGCGCGACCTGAAGCCGGGCGACATGGTGCGGGTGAGCTCCCGCGGCTTCCTGGTGCGCAATCTTGATGAGACGCTGCGACGCTGCTCCGCCAATCTTGACTGGGAGCCGCACGGCCAGGTAGAGGTGCTGGAGAAGGAGGGTTACCGCCGCGCGACGATGGAGTTCTCGCTGCCCAACAGCGCAACGCTGGACGTGATCGAAGCCACGCGCTGGAACGGCGATGCCGGCACCTATGTCAACAGTTGGGGCCCGGGCCCGTACTACGTCCGCATCGCGGTCAACGACCTGAAGGCGAAGGCCGAGGACCTGCGCTCGCGCGGCACCAACTTCGCCTGGATCGACGAATGCCAGGCCGTCGACGGCAAGTCGCTGATCCGCGTGGATCCTGCCGACCTGCAGGGCCAGTTGTTCGAGTTCGAAGAGGCCTGATCCCATGTCCGACGCAATGGCAGTGCGCATCGAGCGTGAGGGCGCGGGGCAGGGCGGGGTGGGCTGGATCGTCCTGAACCGCCCGGACCAGATCAATGCGATCAACGACGACATCCGCAGGGGTGTCCCGGCCGCGCTGGCCGAACTGGAGGCCGACCCCGACATTCGCGTGATCGTGATCCGCGGCGAAGGCCCGCGCGGCTTCTGCGCCGGTGCGGACATCAAGGAACGCCGGGAAGCCGAGACCTCGCTACAGGTGCGCCGCCGCATGCAGGGCTCGCGCTGGATCGAATCGCTGGACCGCTTGGAGAAGCCCGTGATCGCTGCGATCCACGGCTACTGCATGGGCGGAGGTATGGAACTGGCGCTGGCCTGTGACATCCGCTTCGTCTCGCCCGATGTGGTGCTGGCGCTGCCGGAGACCGGCCTCGGCCTGATCCCCGGCGGCGGCGGCACGCAGCGCCTGCCGCGTGTCGTCGGCCCCGGCCGCGCGCTGGACTTGCTGCTCACCGGCGGGCGCGTGGGCGCCGAGGAAGCCAAGGCCATGGGCCTGGTGACGCGCGTGGCGACGAGCGCCACGACGATGATCGACGAGGTGCGGGCGCTGGCACAGCAGATCGCCGCCAAGCCGCCGGTGGCCACTGCCTATGCCAAGCAGGCGGCACGGGCGGCGCTGCAACTGGACCTCAAGAGCGGCCTGGACCTGGAGCTCGACTTGTTTGCGCTGCTGGCCCCGATGCATGATGTGAAGGAAGCGGCGCTGGCTTTCCGCGAGAAGCGCACGCCGAAGTTCAGCGGCCTTTGACCGAACGACTGAGAGCGAGCACGTAATGAGCTATTCAAGCAGAGACCGCTTGGCGGGCAAGGTCGCCATCGTCACCGGCGCGGCCCACGGCCTGGGCGCCGAGACGGCACGGGTGCTGGCGTCTCAAGGCGCACGGGTGGCGATCGTCGACATCAACCTCGAGGCCGCGCAAGGCGTCGTGGCCGAGATCGAGGCGGCCGGGGGCGAGGCCATGGCCATCAAGGTGGACCTGACGTCCGAGTCCGAGATCATGGGGATGGCCGAAGCCGTCGAGCAGCGCTTTGGGCGCATCGACGTGCTGCACAACAACGCCGCCGCGCTAGACGTGCCGCAGCGCCAGGCCGACCGCGACGTCTGCAACGTCTCCATCGAGGCCTGGGACCGGGCGCTGGACGTCAATGCCCGCGGCGCCATGCTGTGCAGCAAGCATGTGGTGCCTGTGATGCTCAAGACCGGCGGCGGCTCGATCATCCACTCGACCTCGGGCTTCGGCCAACTGGGCGATGTGACGTTGACGGCCTACGCCGCCTCCAAGGCTGCGCTGATGGCGCTCTCGCGCTCGATCGCCGCCCAGTTCGGCAAGAAGGGAATCCGCTCCAACGCCATCATGATCGGCTTCGTCCTCAATGACCATGCGCAGAAGACGGTGCCCGAGGAGATCAAGCAGATCCTGCTGGCGCAACACCTGACCCCACAGCTGGGCAGCCCACGCCAGATTGCCGATGTCGTGGCCTTCCTGGCCAGCGAGGAATCGTCTTTCATCACCGGCGCGACGATCCCGGTCGATGGTGGATTCACCAGCCACTCTCCGGCGATGGTGCCGCTGAGCGAATACTTCGAGCGGCAGGGGTCAAACAAGCTCTGATGGCGTTCGTCCGTGACCGCTGCGCGTCAATGCCAGCGGTCAGCGCATCCGCGCCGTCACCTTCGCATGCGGCCCCGCCACCTGCGCCGCCCACGCCTGGGCTGCCTGATCGAAGCTGAAATCCAGGTAGTCGATGGCGATCTTGTTCTCGCGGTCGATCTGGAGCAGGCGCTCCCAGATCGCGCGGCGATCGGCCGAGGGGCGCTGGCCGGTGCCGATACAGGAGAGGGTGCGGAACAGCAGGTCGGCGATGTCCAGGCTGATCTGGCGGCCGGCTCCGGTGCCGATGGTCATGATGCGGGCGCCCCAGCGCGTGGCTTTCAAGGCCGAGAGCAGCGGCTGACCGCAGACCAGGTCCAGCACCACGTCGAAGCCGCCGTTGGAGGCGTCCTTCAGCGCGGCGACGTCGTCGGCTCCGCCGAGCTTGATGCCGGCATCGGCCAGGCCACGGCTGACCAGGCGCTGAATCGATTCCTCCGAACGGGCGGCTGCCACGATGCGGCCCGCACCCATGTGTCGGGCGAGTTGCAGTGCGATCTGGCCCAGCGTGCCGGTGGCCCCGAGGATCAGCACGTTCTCGCCCTTCTGGATGGCCGCTTTCTCCAGCGGCACCAGCGCACCGGTGGCGGCGATGCCCATGCTGATCGCCGTCTTGTCGTCCACGTCGTCCGGCACGGCCCAGACCTCTTCGGCTGGCACCAGCGTGCGCTCGGCCCAGGCGCCAAAGGGCTGCACCGAGCGCTCGCCGAAGTAGACGCGCTGTCCGTTCTTCAGGCGGCCGACGCCTTCACCGCGAATGACGCAAGGGAACTCGATACCGAGGCGGTACGCGCCGAGCACGTCCCAGCCGCCCAGGCCGGCTGTGTCCATGTCGATCAATAGGGCACCGTCGCGCGGCTCGGGCTCGCGGAACTCGGTCAGGACGGGGGCAACGCCACGTTCCGGGATGACTGCTGCTTTCATCGGTGATCCTCAGGTGTTGTCTTTGGTGGCGGCCTCGTAGGCCTTCAGTTCGAATCCGGGCTCGCGTGCCTGTGCTGGCGTCAGTGGCGTGTTGCGCGCCAGCAGCTTGCGGGCGGCCATGTGGTCGGCAGTCCGGTTGGCGGTCTCGACGGCAATCAGGCGCCCCTGGCGGAAGCAAAGCACGGCCAGTTGATGCCCGTCGGCGGCGCCGACCTGCACGGTCTCGTCATGCCCATCGGCCAGCCCGGCGATCTGAAGGCGCAGGGCGCCCTGGTCGGTCCAAAACCAGGGCAGGGCGGTGTAAGGCGAGGGCTTGCCCATCAGCCGGGCAGCGACGGCCTTGCCCTGGTCCACCGCGTTCTGCACCGATTCCAGTCGCACCGGCTTGTCGGCGTAGCAACTGGTGAAGTTCGCCGCATCGCCGATCGCCGAGATATCGGGGTCGCTGGTCAGCAGCAGTTCGTCCACGCAGATGCCGTTGTTGACGGTCAGGCCTGCGGCCGCTGCCAGTTCCGCATTGGGTAGCACACCGATGCCGTAGACCACCAGGCCCGCCGCGATGACGCGCCCGTCTTCCAGCTCCACGCCGCTGACCTTGCCCTCGATGCCGAGGATGCGCCGCAGCTTCTGCCTGAAGTCGATCTGCACGCCCCAACTCGCGTGGCCCGCGGTGAACAGGTCAGACATGGGCTTGGAGATGGCCCGCGCCATCGGCCGCTCGCCCAGTTCGATCACGTGCACCGCCACGCCCTTGGCCGCGGCCACCGCGGCGAACTCCAGGCCGATGAAGCCAGCGCCGATGACGACGGCACTGCGGATGCTGCTGATGCGCGGCGATAGGGTATCGGCGTCGGCCAGCGTCCGCAGCCCGATCACGCCATCCAGTTCGATGCCGGGCAGTTCGGGCACGCGGTTACGCGCGCCGGTGGCGAGCACCAGGTGGTCGTAGGGAATCACCGTGCCCGAGGCCAGTTCCACATGCCGCGCCGCGCGGTCGATGCGGGTGACGCTGTCGTGCAGCCGCTCGATCCGGTGCTCCTCGAAGTATTCGGGCTGGCGGAAGCGGATCGCATGCGCACCGATCTTGCCGAGCAGGTAGGCCTTGGACAGCGGCGGCCGTTGGTAGGGTACGCCCGGCTCGTCGCCGACGATGATGATGCGCCCGGCAAAGCCCCCCTGGCGCAGCGAGGCGGCGGTCTGGAAGCCGGCCTGGCCGCCACCGACGATCACGACTGAATTCAACGCAGACATCTCGACAACCTTCTTCTCTTCGTCAATCGAATTTTGGATAGCGGCCCAGGGGCAGCAGGCTCGCTGCGCCGACCAGGAACGCCGATCCGCAAAGGGTCAGCACCATCATGTAGTTGCCCGTGCTCTTGTAGACGACGCCGCTCAGCCACGGCGCTAGCGCGCCGGCCGCTGTGATTAGGCCGAGGTGCACGCCGAAGAGACGGCCGTAGTCCCGCAGGCCGAAGTAGCGGGACATCAGGTAGGCGGCAATGTCGAACTCCGCGCCGGCACCCAGGCCGACCAGGGCGGTGGCCAGCAGAAGGATGCCGGTCTGCTCGGCGCCCGTCGTCGCCAGCAGCAGGCAGCCCAGGGCGGGCAGGGCCAGGGCCACGGCTGCCACGCCCGGCGCCCACAGGCGGTCGATCAGATAGCCCACCAGCACGCGCCCGCCGATCAAGGACAGGCCGAAGCCACCGAACACCGCGCCGGCGGCGGCGGCGGTGAGGCCTTTGTCGCGCAGCATTGGCACCGTGTTCGAGACCATCGTGACGATGGCGCCGACCACCAGCGACAGGCCGATGTTCAGGAACCAGAACCGCATCGAACGCAGGCCCTGCGAAAAAGTGAGTCCGCCCGCGATCAGGGCGGCCGGCCGTGTGCCGTCGGCGCGTGGCGCGACGCCGGCCGGCTCCTTCATCCAGAACATGGCGAAGGGGAGCACCACCAGCACCGGCAAGGTGGCTAATAGCCAGAATCCGCCCTGCCAGCCCCAGCGCCCGATGGCCCAGGTGACTGCCGACGGCAGCAGCGCGGCGGAAATGCCCGTGCCCGAGAGCACAAGCGCCAAGCCCAGTCCCCGGTTGCGCACGAACCAGAGGTTCACCAGATAGGTCCAGGTTACATGAATCGTGCCCATGCTGGCCAGCGGCAGCAGCGCGAAGAAGAAGTACAGCCAGGCGATCGACGGCCCCATCAGCGAGATGGACGCGAAGCTCAGCGCCAGGCAGGCCAGCGAGATGCAGGTGACCCGTTTCATGCCGTACCTGAGGTTCAGCCAGGGCACGATCTGCGATGCGACCACCGCACTGGCGAACAGGAAGGTGACGGCCGACTGGATCTCTCCCCGGGGCCAGCCGAATGCCGTCTGCAACGGGATCACGAAGGAGCCGAAGGCATACAGCATCGAGGCGTTGGCGTTGATGGCCAGCCCGAGCATGGCCAGGATGACGATGCGCCAGCCTTGCTTGAACTCGGTGAGGTCGATCGCGGCGGTGTTGGTCTTCATCGAGATTCAGTCCCTGACGAGTAGCAGGCTGCCGCCGAGCGGCCCGCCGCCGGAGGCGCAGACCGAGACTTGGTGCGGCGCGATCTGGCGGTCGCCCGCGCGGCTCCAGAGTTGGGTGCAGGCTTCGTGCACATAACCCAGGCCATGCGTGCGTCCCCCGGAGAGCTGGCCGCCGTTGGTGTTGATCGGCAGCACGCCGTCGCGTGCTATGCGGGCGCCGCCCTCGACGAAGGCGCCGCTCTCGCCGCGCGCGCACAGGCCCATGGCTTCGAGCCAGATCATCGTGAGGATGGAGAAGCCGTCGTAGAGCTGGGCGCTACCCACATCGCTCGGCTTCAGATCGGTGCGGTTCCACATCATCCGGCCCACATCGAAAGCCGCACCCTCGGTCAGCGAGATCTGGTCCCAGGACCAGGGTTGGTGCAGGGCCGCGCCGATCGCCTCGATGCGGATCGGCGCGTTCGGGCCGTCCTTCGCGGCGTCGGCGCGCGACAGCACCAGCGCCGTCGAGGCATCGCAGTGCACGTCGCAATCGAACATGCGCAGCGGCGTGGAGATCATCCGCGAGGCCATGTAGTCGTCCATGCCCATGGGCTTGCGCATCACCGCCTTCGGATTCAAGACGGCGTTGCGGCGGCAGGTGAGGGCGATCTGCGCCAGTTGCTCGGGGCGGGTCCCGAACTCGTGGAAGTGCCGCTGCGCGTACATCGCCATCAGGTTGACGGCCGAGAGCACGTTGAAGGGCGTGTACCACTGCCAGAAGTAGCTGGTGTCGCGGCCGCTGGTCTTGTTCGTCAGCGCCGAGGCGCCCTTGTCGACCAGCCGGCCGCTCGCCTCGGTGATCGTGCGGAACACGAGGACATGCCGGGCGAGGCCGGCGGCGATCGCCATCGCACCATTGATGACGCCGGCCAGCGGCCCCGGGCCTTCGTAGCCGCCACCGAACCAGTTCACCTGCAGGCCCATGGCGCTGATTAGCGCATTCGGGCCCACCGGGGAGAAGCTGTTGCCGTTGTTGTTGTCGCCCGGCCAGCAGGAGACGCCGTCAATGTCGGCCGGCGTGAGGCCGGCGTCCTGGATGGCTTCGAAGGCGGCGTCCAGCGTCAGCCGCATGGCGGATTTCGTCGAGGGCCGGCCGACCTCCGACTGCCCGATGCCGGTGATGGCGACGTCCTTCTCGAAGACCCGGTCAAACATCGCCAACCCTCGATTCAAGCGGAGCGAACAGCGGGATCCAGACGTCCTCCTGCTGCTCGAAGACCACACGCACCGGCATGTCGATCTGCACCTCCTGCGGTGCGCAGCGCACGATATTGCTAGTCAACCGCAGCCCGGCCTGCTCGGCCAGTTCGATGATGGCGACCACATACGGCGCCTCCAGGTCGGGCGTCCAGGCCTGCTGGTTGATCGTGAAGGTCAGCACCTTGCCGTGGCCGGACACCGGCTGCGGAGCGACGTCAAAGCTGCGGCAATGCGGGCAGATCGGCGCCGGCGGGTGGAACCAGCGCGAACAGGCGGAACAGCGGTGGACGTTCAGCAGGCCCTGGGCACCGCCTTGCCAGAACGGTGCGGTATCCGGAGTGAGCGCGGGCAGCTTGCGGGTCATGGCTGGAGCTTCAGCAAGGCGATCGCATTGCCGGATCGGATCTTCTCGCGATCGGCGCCGTTCAGGCCCAGGCCTTCGGTCGGGTCGCCGTTGTCGTAGGCACCGCCGAAGTTGGTACCGTAGAGCAGCCTGTCCACGCCGACGACCTCCAGCACGCCGCGGCGCAGAGCGGGCGAGTGCACGTCGAGGTCGAAGTAGAAGTTGGGCAGGTAGTCCATCAGCGGGCGCTTGTTGCGCGCATCCGGCGCCATGCCCTTGTTCAGCTCGGCCAGGCGGCCAAGCTGGAACACGGCCATGCCGCCGGAGTGGGTGATGTAGGTCTTCAGCGTCGGGAAGGCGTCGAGCGCGCCGCCGCAGATCAGGTACCAGAAGAACAGGGTCTCGTCCACGCAGTCGCCCACGATGGAACTGGTCTCGAACTTGTCCTTGTGATGCTGGTCGCCCAGCCAGATGGACTGGTTGTAGCCATGGACCATGACCGGCACGTCCAGTTCCGTCAGCTTCTCCCAGAGCGGCAAGAGTTCCTCGCTGTGGGCCTCCAGCCCGTTGAAGTTCGCGCCGCCCACGCAAAGGCCCTTGGCGCCCAGATGCTTGACCGCCCGGTCGATTTCCTTGACGGCCTCTTTCGGGTCGGCCAGGTTGGCGTGGCCCCAGAAGGCGAAGTGCTCGGGGTCCTCCGCGCAGTACCGGGACATCTCGTCGTTGCAGGTCCGTGCGTACTCGTTGCCGAAGTCGTCGGCCCAGTACATGAAGGCATGCGATGGCGTGGACAGCACCAGCTTGTCGACCCCGCGCTCGGCCATCAGTGCGCGGCGGCTCGCGTGCGTCATCTTCGACAGCAGTGCGGCTTCGGCCTCGGCATCGGTGCCCGCCGGCTTGCGGTGCTTGTTGGTGCCCAGCGAGAAGTGGCCAACCGTCAGCCCCTGGCGCTTCATGAACGGCCCCCAGAACTCATGCCTGTTCAACATGCCCGCAGTGAACAGATGGGCGTGGACATCAATCAGCAAGGGCCTCTCCCGGTTGACGCATCAGTGTCGAAGCAGTGTAATAGCTGAACATATTCAGTCAAGATGTATAACTTAGAGGGTTTTCACGATGGCTTCCTCACTGTCTGACCGGGTTTTCGTGGTGACCGGCGGCTTCGGCGCGCTGGGGCGGGCGCTGGCAGCGGTGCTGCTGGAGGAGGGGGCGCGTGTCGCCCTGCTGGATAGGGCGCCGGCGGGGGTGGGGCTGCCTGACGGCGACCGCGTGCTGACCATTGGCGGCGCGGACCTGGGCGATGCTGGCGCGGCCGCTGCTGCATTTGCACAGGTCCGGCAGCGCTGGCAGCGCATCGATGGCCTGGTCAACGTCGCCGGCGGGTTCGCCTGGGAGACCGTGGGCGACGGCAAGCTGGACACCTGGGACCGCCTCTACGCGATGAACCTGCGCAGCGCCGTGTCGGCGAGCCAGGCGGCGTTGCCGTACCTGAGCACCGACGGCCGTGGCCGCATCGTCAACATCGCCGCGCTCGGCGCGGTGAAGGCTGCCACCGGCATGGGCGCCTACGCCGCGTCGAAGGCCGGCGTGATGCGCTTCACCGAGGCGCTGGCCGAAGAACTGAAGGACCGCGGCATCACCGTCAATGCCGTGCTGCCCAGCATCATCGACACGCCGGCCAATCGCGCCGACATGCCGGATGCCGCCTTCGACCGCTGGGTCACGCCCCAGGCCCTGGGCTACGTGATCAAGTTCCTGCTGTCCGATGACGCTGCGGCGATCACCGGCGCCTTGCTGCCCGTCGCGGGCCGCACCTGACCATCCACCCGACAAGAAACCATGAGACTCGTCACCTACTCCGACGCCCAGGGCGTCCAGCATGCCGGCGCCTTCATCGACCAGGACTCGGCCATCCTCTCGCTGCAGGCGGCCCAGCGCGAACTGCACGGTTCCACCTCGCCGAGCCTGGCCAGCGTGCTCTCGCTGATCGAGGCGGGCGACGAGGCGATGGCCCATGCGCGTTCGCTGGTCGAGCTGGCACCGCGGGTGGCGGTGCTGCTGCGCCACCAAGTGCACCTGCACGCACCGATCCAGCCGCCGCCGCAGATGCGCGACTGCTCCTGCTTCGAACTGCACCTGCGCCAGAGCTTTGCCGCGGCCCGCAAGATCCGCGCGTTGCAGACACCGGATCCCGAGGCCACGCTGGCGGCAATGGGTACGAAGGCGGACGAGCGGGTGATCGCCACCTTCAACCGCCAGCCGATCTACTACAAGTGCAACCGCTTCGCGGTGATCGGTCCGGACGACGACGTGGTCTGGCCCAGCTTCTCGAAGGCGCTCGACTTCGAGCTGGAGTTCGGCTGCTATATCGGCCGCAAGACCAAGGACGTCGCCAAGGCCGACGCCCGCAAGCACGTCGTGGGCTACACGATCTTCAACGACATCAGCGCCCGCGACACGCAGGCGTTGGAGATGTCCGGCATGCTGGGCCCGGCCAAGAGCAAGGACTTCGACACGGCCAATGTCATGGGCCCCTGCCTGGTGACCACCGACGAACTCGAAGACCCGTACAACCTGACGATGATCGCCCGCGTCAACGGCGAGGAATGGGGCCGCGGCAGCACGAGCACGATGCGCTGGACCTTCGAGGAGGTGATCGAGCACATCTCCCGCTCCGAGACCCTGTATCCGGGCGAGTTCCTGGGTTCGGGCACCGTCGGCAACGGTTGCGGCCTGGAGCAGTTGCGCAACCTGAAAGCCAACGACGTGGTGGAACTGGAGGTCCAGGGCCTGGGCGTCCTGCGCACGCATATCACGCGGCCCCAGCGCGTGGCCGCCGCCTGATCCCGATCCGCTTCGCGAAGGCCGCCCCGATGAAGACCTTTTCCACCACGCCCGAACGGGGCGGCTTCGTCTTCCAGATGTTGATCGCGCCGTACAAGGTGTCTGCCGAGACGCTGGCCGACACGCGCGGCTACTACGGCCTGAAGCTGACCAAGCACTCGCCCTTCGGCTGCGTGCGGGATGAGGAGGGGCATCTCTACGCCTTCGTGCGCGCGCTTAATGCGCCGGACAGCACGCCCAACCCGATGAAGTTCATCTACCAGTCCAGCCGCGTGGACGGGCAGACGCTACGCATCGACAAGGCCCGCACCGCCAGCCAGGCCATGACGGCGATGCCAGACCGCGGCCTGAGCGAGGGCTCCATGTGCTGGCAGGGCGTCCCGGGGGAGGAGGGCAATGCCTGGCGCATCGCGGCCTCGGGCGAGCGCATCAGTTGGAAGGAAGAAGGTTTGTTCGACCTGTCCGGCGCGCTGATGGGCGAGGGCTTCCAGTGGTACCTGCCCGGGCCGGAGTGGGGCATGTTCTACGTCTCCCAACTGTACGAACTGCAGGGCACTTGCGAAGGGCGGCCGGTGAAGGGTGCGATGGCGCTGGACCAGCCCTACATGGTCGACGGCGGCGCGATCCATTTCCGCAAGGATCCGATCGTCAACAACAAGAAGCACGTGGCCTGGTGGTCCTTCGTCACCATCTACAAGGACGGCACCTGGGACACCGGGTCCTTCATGGTGGGCCACGACCATCTCGGCTACGCGATCTTCCAGAACGAGAAGGGCGAGATCCGCACCACCACTGATGTGGAGGCGCGCGTCGTGCACAAGAAGGAAAGCTGGTTCGCCCAGTCCGTCACCATCACCGTCGAGGGCCAGGAGCAGTGGGAATTCCTGCCGGACCGCTACGGCGAGATGGCCGACTTCACCGGCGGATTCCCGGTGACTGCGCAGCAGGAAGGCCGTTGGCGCCGAGTCGGTGACACCCGCGAGCCGGATCGCTGGTTCGGCTGGGGGGAGTCCGACCTGCGCAACGGGACGGCGCGCAACGTGCCAGGTCGCGAACCCTGAGCGGCACGGTCCGGTGGGATTGATCTCATTGTGGCACGCGATAATTTGTATGCACACTATCGTCGATAGTGTCTTATATTAGATGAAGAGACAAACAGGAGCACAAGCATGCTGACGCAGACGAGCCCGATGCTGGCCGACGGCACAAAGATCGCCGACCTGGTCTTGCCCGCGACGCGGGAAGTCCAGATGAGGGTCCTCTCCGATCCCGAGATCTACGAACTGGAGATGGAGCGCATCTTCGGCAAGATCTGGAACTTCCTGGGCCATGAATCCGAGATCCCGAACTCCGGCGACTTCGTTGTCCGCGACATGGGCTCGGACCAGGTCATCATCTCGCGCGACAAGGCTGGCGAGGTGCACGTGATGCTCAACGTCTGCCCGCACCGCGGCATGCGTGTCTCCGTGCTGGACGGCGGCAACACGCAGATCCACAAATGCATATACCACGGCTGGGCCTTCCGCCCGAACGGCGACTTCATCGGCGCGCCGGTCGAGAAGGAGTGCATGCACGGCAAGATGATGTGCAAGGAGGAACTGGGCCTGAAGAAGGCCCGGGTCACCCTCTATGGTGGCTTGATCTTCGCCACCTGGAACATTGAGGGCCCGTCCTTCGAGGACTTCCTCGGCGATGCCAAGTGGTACTACGACATGCTCTTCAAGCGCAGCGACCGCGGCCTGGAAGTGCTCGGCCCGCCGCAGCGCTTCGTCGTCCGCGCGAACTGGAAGGCCGCCGGCGAGCAGTCCGCGGCCGACGGCTTCCACACGCTGACGCTGCACCGCTGGCTCGGCGAGGTCGGCAACTACGCCAAGAAGAACGAGGACGGCACCAGTGCCGACCTGAGCCCGGAGATGTACGGTGTCGAGATCAGCTCGCCGCACGGCCACGCGCTGCGCTGCATCGACTTGGCCCGCAAGATCTCGCGCCTGACCGGCCTGGATCCAAAGGAGCTCAGCGTCCAGCAGAAGCTCGACGCGCTCCCGCCCGCCGGCATGCACAAGGACATGGTCGAGCAACTGGCCCGCAACCTCAGCCCCGAGCAGTTGCAGGTGCTGACGACAATGCCGCCGCAGGTGGGCGGCATCTTCCCGAATGTGCTGTTCGGCTTCGTCTACATCCCGCAGCCGGACGGTTCCGTCCTGGGCTCGCTGACGCTGCATGCCTACGTGCCGCGCGGCCCGGACAAGCTCGAGTTTGTCAACTGGATCCTGGCCGAGAAGGACGCGCCGCAGGAACTGCGCGAACGCATCCTGAAGCAGACGATCCAGCTCTTCGGCACCTCGGGCATGGTCGAGCAGGACGACTCAGACACCTGGCCCCACATAACGCTCTCCGCCAAGGGCGCGATGGGCAAAAAGCAGACCCTCAAGTACCAGGCCGTGTACGAGACCGGCGCGCCCGAAGGCTGGCCCGGCCCTGGCATGGTCAACGAAGGTTTCACCAAGGACGACACCCAGTGGCACTGGTGGATGTACTGGCGCGAGTTGATGACCTCGGAAGTCTGACCCCCCCGCCACATCAGTCCAAGGAGCTAATCTGTCATGTCAGCCGTTCTTGAAAGCCAGGCCGTGGAGTCCACCGAGACCTTTGAGCGCGTGCCGGTGGGCGCGCCCGAGTACAACCGCATCGTCGAATTCCTCTATGACGAGGCGGCGCTGCTCGACCAGATCCGCCTGACGGAATGGGCCGCGACGCTGGCCACCGACCTGGTCTACAACGCGCCGCTGCGCGAGACTCGCGGCTCGGCCCATCAGGCCGCCACCTATGTCCGCAGCGTGCAGCACTACCACGACGACTACCGCTCGGTGATGGGCCGCATCATGCGTCTCACGGGCAAGAGCGCCTGGGCCGAGGACCCGCCCTCGCGCACCCGCCGCCTGGTCACCAACGTGCTTGTGCGCAAAACCGCCAAGCCCGACGAGTTCGCCGTCGTCAGCTATCTGCTGGTCACGCGCAGCCGTTTCAATTTCGACGAGTTCGACCTGATTAGCGCGGAGCGCCACGACATCCTGCGCAAGGACGGCAACAGCTTCAAGCTGGCCCGCCGCGAGATCCTGCTCGACCAGGCCGTGCTCGGCACACCGAACCTGGCTATCTTCCTCTGAGACCCTTAGAGCCCTTGCGAATGGCTGGCGTTCATCCGAAGGCCAGCCATTTTTCATCGTCGGCGCACAGCACCGCCGCGCGCTCGCTGAAATCCCAGGTCGAGCCGACGATGCGCAACGCCAGCGCGGCTCGCTCCGGCTGCTGGACATGGCAGTGCCCGGTCGGCATCGCGTGGATCTGGATGTCCAGGTTCTTCTGCCGTCCCAGCGAAATCATCGCGCAGCGGCGCAGCACGATGGCAGCCTCGGCCTCGTCAGGGGAGAGTGTCTGCAAGGCCCAGCGGGAGAAGCCTTCCCGCAGCGACACGTTCGGGCCGGCAATGACCAGGCCGTCCAGCTGCCAGTCCAGCAGCAGATCGCCGTTAGCCCACAGCTTCGCCTGCGTGCGACCGTTGACGCGGTCTGGCACCTCGATGTCGTACTGCCGGCGCGGCCGCTGCATGGCGGCGGTGGCGATCGCCAGGCCGGCCAGGTCGAACAGGTGGGTGCATTGCAGGCTAGCCTCAGTGACGCGCGCCACCGAACTGGCGATCCGATCCAGTCGCATGCCGACCAGACCATTCAGCGGCCCTGCCGCCGATGGGCACAGCGTGTACGGATTGCGCAGCGCGCTCCCTTCGACGTGCAGCACCTGTTCAAATTCGTGATCGACGGCGGCCCTGAAGTGGTGGAAATCGTCTTCCAGCGCGGCGCGGGCCGTGCCGCGCCGGGGCCCGCCCTCATGGGCAATCACGATGCGTCGACGGAAAGCGCCCATGGAGATTTCACTTAGACATAGTGGTCTTAAAGTGTACGATGGTGCTAAATGTGTTCATATTTAATTTGCGAGGTCAGAGATGGCGCTGTTGCGTGACAAGGTCGCCTTGATCACCGGGGCCGGCAACGGCATCGGCCGTGGCGTGGCCCGCCGCTTCGCGCGCGAAGGCGCGGTGGTCGTCATCGCCGAGATCGACGAACGCACCGGCCCGGCCGTCGCCGCCGAATGCGTGGAGTTGGGCGCGCGCGCGCTGTTCGTGCGTACTGACGTCACGGACAAGGCCAGCATCGAGGCCGCCATCGCCACCGCCGTCGAGGCCTTCGGCGGCCTGGACATCCTGGTCAACAACGCCTTCGTGCCCACGCCCAACGTCAAGCTCGAGGACAAGACCGACGAGATGCTCGAGCGGACGCTGCGCTCCACCGTCTGGGCCAGTTGGTGGGCGATGAAGGCTGCGCTGCCGCACATGCGCGCACGTGGCGGCGGCAAGGTGGTGAACTTCTATTCGATCGACGTGGAGATGGGAGCCTGGCTGCATGGCGACTACAACACCGCCAAGGGCGGCATCCTCGGGCTGACGCGCAGCGCCGCCTCCGAGTGGGGGCGCTTCAACATCACCGTCAACGCGATCGCGCCAACGGCCATGGGGGCGACCTTCCACAAGCTCTGCGCCGAGAACCCCGGCTTTGCCGAGAAGTCGGCCGCGATGCGGCCCCTGGGCCGTTGTGGCGACCCTGAGGAGGACATCGGCCCGGCCGTCGTCTTCCTCGCGAGCGACATGTCGCGCTACGTCACCGGCGAGTCCATCCATGTGGATGGCGGCCTGCACCTGCCCGGCTACAACTCGCGGCCAGCCGACGTGCCGGTGCGCGAGCGCTGACCGGCAAAGAACAGGGCTCGCCATCTCCCGATGGCGGGCCCTGCTGGATAGACAACGCCTCAGCGCTTGGCGACCTTGATGTCGGTCTCTTCCAGATCCCAGGTGGCAGCCGTCTTGCCTTCGTCACGCAGCAAATACTTCAAGACCCGACCTTGCGGATTCTTCGGCAGCGAATCGCGGAACTCGATGTAGCGCGGCAGCGCGTAATAGGGCACCGCGTCGGTGGACCAGCGGAACAGGTCCGCATGGGCCAGCGTGGCGCCGGCGTGCAGCACGGCGGTGACCTTGACATCGTCCTCGCCCTTGCTGGACGGCACCGCATGCACGGCCACCTCGGCGATCGCCGGGTGTGCTGCGAACGCCGCCTCCATCTCGAAGCTGGAGATGTTCTCGCCGCGACGGCGCAGGTAGTCCTTCTTGCGGTCAACGAAGTAGAAGAAGCCCTGCTCGTCGAACTTGCCGATGTCGCCGGTGTGGAACCACAAGTTGCGCAGCAGCTTGACCGTGTCCTCCGGGCGGCGCCAGTAGCCCATGAACATGATGTCCGGGCGCAGCGGCCGCACGACGATCTCGCCCGCGGTGTTGGCCGGCAGTTCGCGGTCCAGTTCGTCGACGATGCGTACGTCGAAGTCGGGGATGCGCTTGCCCGAGGAGCCCGGGGCCGCGTACTCGCCGCCGGGCAGCGAGGTGACCACGCAGGCCTCGGTCAGGCCGTAGCCGTTGCCGCCGACCTGCCTGGCGCCGAAGCGCTCGCGCCAGATCTTCTTGGTCTCCTCGGTGAAGGGATTGCCCCGCACCGTGTGGATCTGGCCGATGCAGCGCCTGGCGGCTTCGCTGTCCGGGGCCTGAGCGAGCAGCCCGCCCATGCTGCCGAGGATGGAGGCGATGGTGGCGCCGGAGCGCTCGACTTCCGGCCAGAAGTTGGAGACCGAGAAGCGCGGCACGACGCAGACCCGCGCGCCCACCAGGATGTTGGAGATGATGCCTACGCACAGCGCATTCATGTGGAACAGCGGCAGCGGCGTGATCGTCACGTCCTTCTCGGTGGCCGGGCCGGCGCGCAACTGCAACCGGGCCAGGTTGCACATGAAGTTGTAGCTGAGCATGCAGCCCTTGGACGGCCCCGTCGTGCCGGAGGTGTAGACCAGGCAGGCGAGTTCTGCCGGATCGGGCTTGTCGTCGAAGGGGCTGGCATCGCTGCCGCGATGGGCATCCAGCGGCACCACGGCGACGGAGAGTTCCCCCGCAGGCGCGGCCGCCCCGCTGCGGTGCAGGATCTGCTTCACCGCGGGCGCGCCGGGCACCACGGCGGCAATGCGCTCCAGGTAGTCGCCCTCACAGATGACCAGCGCCGCATCGGCGTCGGCGATCTGGTGGCGCAGGAACTCACCGCGCAGCGCCGTGTTGATCGGCACGCTGACGGCGCGCAGCTTGTTCACGGCCAGCCAGACCACGACAGCATCGATGTTGTTGTCCAACATCGAGACCAGCGTTTGACCCTGGCGCAGGCCCAGATCTTGCAAGGCGTGCGCCATGCAATTTGAGAGTCGGTCAACTTCGGCGTATGTGTATAGATTTCCGGCGAAATCGAGCAGCACCCGGTCGGGGAATCGGGCCACGGCGCGGTCCAGCGCGGCGATCACCGTATCGCGTTCGCCGAGGCTCCAGGTGTCGGGGCTGCCCATGCCGTTGAGCGAGTTTTCATTGCGAACAGCGGCATCAAGCATGGAAGTCACCGTTTCTATCTATTCCAATATGAGAATAAAATTCTAGATGTAGGGGCGACGCGCCTCACGCGTGTTTACCCTGAACGGCTCGGGCCGCAGGCGGAAATGCGTGTCTAAAAACCAAGAAGATGATCGACAATCCAGATACCTCAGCGAGGACCGAACATGGGACGAGAGAAAGAGCAGTCGCCGGCGCAAGTGATCGATGCCATCGGCAAGGCACCTGCCCAGCGCAGTGCGGCGCTGTCGGCCGTGACGCAGCCCACACGGCGCGCGGCCGCCACAAAGGCCGCGACAAAAGCGGCGAAAGTGCCTAAGCCCGCGGCGGTGAAGGCGAAGACTGCCAAGGCGCCCGCCAAACCCGTCATGGCCCTGGTGCCACCGGCCGCGGCGCCAGCCGCAGTGGCGCCTGCACCGGCCGCCACACCGGTGCGGCGCAAGCGCCGCAACAAGCGCTCCGAGGAGACGATCGAGACCATCCTCGTCGCGACCGAGCAGATCGTGCTGGAGTCCGGCGCCAGCCGCATCTCCATCCTGGACGTGTGCAAGCTCGCCAATGTCTCGCGCGGCACCTTCTATCGCTACTTCTCCTCGCAGGACGACCTGCTGGATTCCTTCTCTCGCCACAAGCGCGATCGCTTCCACCGAGCGTTGCAGGAAGCTGTCGAGCCCTTCGCCGACCCGGACGAGCGCTTCGATGCGCTGCTGGCCTATCTGGAGCGCTATCTGGAGCATGGCAACGCGCGGCGGCTGCTGCTGGTGGCGCCGGACTACGCGCTGAGCTTCTTCAAGCGAATCTTCCATGACGCGGTCGTTCGTTTCGAAGATGTTCTGCGGCCGGTCTTCGATGCCTGGGACGACCGTCTCGGCGCCCGCATCGACCGTGAACTGGTCAGCGAAATGCTGATCCGCTATGTGCTCAGCGAGCAACTGGTGTCCGGCTCGACTGAACGCCACAGCCTGCCGCGCCGCGTGACCCGCATGATCACGACGATCATGGGTGCCGGCGTGGTCCGCACCCGCCGCTGAGCGGCGCATCCGATGGACCTTGGGTTGCTCGGGCGTCGGGCGCTCGTATGCGCATCCTCGCGCGGGCTGGGCTTGGCCTGTGCCTCGGCCCTGGCGCGCGAAGGCTGCGACGTCATCCTCAACGGCCGCGATGCCGGCCGCCTCGCCGCCGCTGCCGACGAGATCGAGCGCCTGCATGGCCGACGCCCCGCGCTGGCGGTCGCTGACCTGAACATCGCATCGGGTCGCGCGGCGCTGCTGGAGATCGCCGCCGGCCCGGACATCCTGGTCACCAACAATGCCGGCCCGCCGCCGGGCAAGCTGGGCGACTGGGACCACCTGGCCTGGCTGGCTGCGCTGGAGGCCAATATGCTGGCGCCCATCGAGTTGATCACGGCGGTCATCGGCAGCATGCGCAAGCGTCGCTTCGGGCGCATCGTCAACATCACCTCGGCCGTGGTGAAGTCACCGCGCCTGGGCCTGAGCCTGTCGACCACCGCCCGCACTGGGCTCACCGCCTTCTGCAAGGGGCTGCAACGCGAGGTCGTCGCCGACAACGTCACCATCAACAACCTGCTGCCGCAGCACATCGACACCGGTCGGCAGCTGGAGATGGCACAGCGCATGATGCGCGACCGCGGCATCAGCTTCGAAGAGGCGCGCGCCCTGCAGGCACGGATAGTCAGGGCGGGGCGCCTGGGCCGCCCGGAGGAACTGGCCGATGCCTGCGCCTTCCTGTGCTCGGCCCAAGCCGCGTTCATCTCCGGGCAGAACCTGCAGGTCGACGGCGGCTCCTACGACGGCCTGATCTGACCGGGATCGGGTGAGACGCGCAGCGCGGCCGGGATGGCCTGCGCCGCGTCGAAGTCGATCTCTACCTCCGCCCCATTCGGGTCCTGGAAGAACACCTGCCAGGTGCTGTAGGGCCGTGGCAGCCGCACCAGCCGGTAGGCGATGCCGGCCTGCTGCAGCAACCCAAGCGTGGACGCGGCATCGCCCCCCATGAAGGCCATGTGGTCCAGCGCGCCGCGCCGCGGCGTAGGCATCTGCTGCACCTCGATCACGTGCAAGACCGGATGCCCGCCCACATAGAGCCAGAGGCCACCGATGCCGAAGTCCGGCCGCGGGCCCACCGCCAGGCCCAGCCGTTCATAGAACACCCGCGTCTCCTCCAGCCGGTCGGTGACGACGGTGAAGTGGTCCATCCGCTGTATCGCACCCATCTGCATGCTCCGGCTTGCCTACTGGAAACCTATTAGTTGAACATATTTGCTAAATATGCCTAACATTGGCATGATGCCGGCATCCCACTCCGACCGTACGAGTAACGCGGGTTGGCGACCCGGACAAATTCCTGACGAACATTCATCGAGGTTCACCCATGCTGATCGATCTGCACGCTCATGCCCCGCACCCCGACTACTACAACCAGCATCCGCACTGGGGCCCGTTCTTCGAGCAGCACCAGGACGGCGACATCAAGCTGCGCGTCGGCGACTGGATTCTTGGCCTCGGCTCGCCGGAGCGAAAAGCGGCTGTCCGCGCGGGCAATGGCCCCAAGCTGGAGACCTATCTCGCCCGCTGGGCCGACCCCAAGACCCGCCTGGCCGGCATGGATGCCGCGGGCCAGAACGCGCAAGTCGTGTCGGTGCCCTCGCACTGCTACATGTACTGGGCCGAGCCCGAGTTCTCGGTGCCCTTCGCCCGCAAGGTCAACGACACACTGGCCAACTATTGCGGCCAGGCGCCGGATCGTCTGATGGCCTGGGCCCACGCGCCGCTGAACGTCCCCGAAGAGGCGGCCAAGGAAATCCGCCGTGCCTGCACGCACCTGGGCGCCAAGGGCCTGGTGGCTGGCGGCGCCAACTTCGGGGGCCTGGAGTTCGACTCCCCGGAGATGGACCCGGTCTGGCGCGCGCTGTGCGACCTGGATCTGCCGATGTTCGTGCATGGATATAACCAGTCGGTGACTTGGGGCAAGAAAGCCAACGACGACCGCTACGAGACCACGGCCATCGTCGGCATGAACTACGACGAGACCCGCTGCTTCTGGTACATGGTCAACGGCGGCGTATTCGACCGCTTCCCCGACCTCAAGGTCTACATCACCCACGGCGGCGGCTACGTGCCCTACCAACTGGGCCGTATGGCGCAGTGCAATCCGAACCTCGACGTCTCCCACAACAAGAAGCCGGTCACCGAGTACCTGAAGAACTTCTACTTCGACGTCGAGCTACACGAACTGCCGATGCGCCAGGCGCTGATCGACATCCTCGGCGCCGACCGCATCCTGTACGGCAGCAACTTCGGCGGTAGCGATGCCGTGCGCCATGACCTGACCGACGGCCTGCGTCTGTCCGATGACGATCTGCAAAAGATCCGCTGGAAAAACGCCTGCGAACTGCTGCACCTCGACCCGGCCAAGCTGGGCAGCCCGGCGCCGAAGCAGGTGGCCACAGCATGAAGATCGCGCGCTGCACCACCGGCGGGGCAGCCTTCTGGGCACTCGTCGATGTCCCGGCGCAGACGGTCACGCCGATCAAGGGCGCGTTTGCCGACTGGGCGCCGCGGGTCACCCGCGGCGAGGCCGGCGCCATCGAGACCACCGGCGGTCCGCTGTCGCTGACGGCGGTGCGCCTGCTGCCGCCGATCGAGAAGGGCAACCGTGTCGTCGTCGCCGGCGCCAACTACGCCAAGCACCTGGCGGCTGACTTCGGCCTGGTCAAGCCTCATGGCCAGCCGATTGCCTTCCTCAAGGCCTTCGGTGCGCTGATCGGCGCGCGCGACGAGATGCGCTATCCGCCGCTCACCGATGAGCTGGACCACGAGGTGGAACTGGTGGCTGTGATCGGCGCTGAAAGCGTCGACCGCGACGATCCGCTGTCCAGCGTCCTGGGCTACACGGTCGGCAACGACGTCAGCGCCCGCGACCTGCAGCGCAGCGGCCCGCCCGGCGTCGGCATGGACCTGTTCGCCGCCAAGAGCCAGGACCGCTCGACCGGCTTGGGGCCCTGGATCGTTACCCGTGACGAGTTTCCAGAAGGCTCTCCCATGCGCCGGCTGACGCTCAAGGTCAACGGCGAGACGCGCCAGGACGGCAACACCGCCGAGATGACCTGGGACGTGGGCTTCCTCGTGCGCTTCGTGGACGAGCGCTCCACCTTCGAATGCGGGGACGTGATGTTCACCGGCTCCCCGGCCGGCACTGCCCAGGGCACGGGCCTGTTCCTGAAGCCGGGCGACGTCGTCGAGGCCGAGGTCGATGGCATCGGCATCCTCAGAAACACCGTGGGCCCGAAGCTGGCCCGCTAAGACAACCAGAGAGGCCAGGACCATGGCAGACCTCACAGACAAGATCATCGTCGTTGGCGCCGGCCTGATGGGCACCGGTATCGCCCACGCCTTCGCCAGCTCCGGCTTCACCACCGTGCTGGTCGACACCAATGGCGACGCGCTCGACAAGTCCCGCCAGCAGATCGAGAAGATCCTGGACGACGGCGTCAAGCTCGGCAAGGTGCAGCCCGACGCCGCCGCGGCGGCGAAGGCGCGGCTGACGATCTCCGCCGATCTGGTGTCTGCCGCCGGCGGCGCCGCGTTGCTGGTGGAGACCGTCTCCGAGAAGCTGGACATCAAGAAGGCAGTCATCACCGCTGCTGCGCCGGTGCTGGCCGCCAACGCCGTCATCGCCACCAACACCTCGGCGCTGAGCGTCACCGAGATCGCCACCGCGGTGGCGTCGCCGGAGCGCGTCGTCGGCATGCACTTCTTCAACCCGGTCCACAAGATGAAGCTGGTGGAACTGGTGCGCGGCCTGGCCACCGACGACGAGACCGTCGCCCGGGCCCGTGACTGGTCCGACGCCATCGGCAAGACCAGCATCGTCGTCAACGAATCGCCGGGTCTGACCACCAGCCGCATGTCTGCGCTGCTCGGCAACGAGGCGATGTGGATGCTGCAGGAAGGCACGGCCACCGCCGAGGACATCGACACCGCGCTGCGCCTGGGCTTCAACCATCCGATGGGCCCGCTCGAGCTGGGCGACCTGACCGGCTGGGACACGCGCCTGTCGGTGCTGCGCTACCTGCACGCGATGCTGGGCGACAAGTTCCGCCCCTGCCCGTTGATCATCAAGATGGTGGCCGCCGGCCGCCTGGGCCGCAAGACCGGCCACGGCGTCTACAAGTACGAGGGCGGCCAGCGCGTGCCGGCCTCGGGCCTCAAGGCCAGCGCACTCTGAGGTCCCCCAATGAGCGCGTACATCATCGAAGCCATCCGCACCCCGGTTGGCAAGTTCCGCGGCAGCCTCGCCGGGGTGCGCGCGGACCATCTGGGCGCCCACGTCATCGCCGAACTCGTCAAGCGTGCCGGCTTGCCGGCAGATGTTGTCGATGACGTGATCTTCGGCTGCGTCACGCAGATCGGCGAGCAGTCCGCCAATATCGCGCGCACCTCGCTGCTCGGCGCCGGCTGGCCCGAGACGATCCCGGGCCTCACCATCGACCGCAAGTGCGGCTCCGGCGAGGCGGCTGTCCACGTGGCGGCGGGGCTGATCCATGCGGGCTCGGCCCGCATCGTTGTCGCCGGTGGCGCCGAGAACATGAGCCGCGTGCCCATGGGCAGCAACCGCGACCTGCACGGCGAGGCCTTCGGCTGGATGGCCAGCGACAAGTACGAGCTGACCGGCCAGGGTGAGGCCGCCGAACGCCTGGTCGACAAGTGGAAGCTGAGCCGCAGCGAACTGGACGCCTTTGCGGTGGAGAGCCATCGCCGCGCCGCCGCAGCGGCAGCGGCAGGCTGGTTCCAGAAGGAGATCACGCCGGTGCCGGTGATGGCCTTGCGCGAGAAGGGGCTGGAAGGCGAGGCGCCGGTGTTCGCCGCCGACGAGACGATCCGCCCCGGCACGGCGGCGGAAAAGCTGGCTACGCTGAAGACCAGCTTCCGCGCCGACGGCCGCATCACGGCCGGCAATGCCTCGCAGATCTCCGACGGCGCCGCCGCGCTGCTGCTGGCCTCCGCCGAGACGGTCGCTCAGTTCAAGCTCAAGCCGCGGGCGCGGGTGCGAGCCTTCACGACCGTGGGCTCCGACCCGACTCTCATGCTGACCGGCCCCATTGCCGCCACCCGGCGCGTGCTGGCGCAGGCCGGCCTGACCATCAAGGACATTGACCTGTTCGAGGTCAATGAGGCCTTCGCCCCGGTGCCGATCGTCTGGATGCGCGAGCTGGGCGTGTCGCACGAGAAGCTGAACGTCAACGGCGGTGCGATCGCGCTGGGCCACCCGCTCGGGGCGAGCGGCGCAAGGATCATGGTCTCGATGCTGCACGAGATGGAGCGCCGCGGCGCCCGCTACGGGCTGCAAGCCATCTGCTGCGCCGGCGGCATGGGTACGGCGACGATCATTGAACGCCTCTGAGGCCGGAGCCCCGTGATGCCGCGTCTGCCCCTCGTGCCGCTGAGCGAGTTCCCGCCGGGGCTGCGAGCGGTGACGGAGCGCGGGCGCAGCAGCGGCATGCTGAGCACCACGGCGCCCGTCCAGGTCTGGGCCCACCGGCCCGAAGTGGCCGCCGCCTGGCTGCAGGCGCTGGAGCAGCTACATACGCACGGCCTGCTGGGCGCGCGACTGCGGGAACTGGTGCGGCTCAAGATCGCCTCGATTACCAACTGCCAGGCCTGCCGGCTGGCCCGCAAGAGCGACACGGTCACCGAAGCCGATCTGGCGAACCTTGCCGACCTGGCCTGCCTCGCGCCCGACAGCGACCGCTTCAGCCCACCCGAGCGCGCGGCCCTGCGCTATGCGCAGTTGTTCGCCGACGACTACACGGCCATCGATGACACCGTCTACGCCGAACTCGCACGATGGTTCAGCGTGCCCGAGGTCGTCGAGCTGAATCTGTTCTGCGCACTGATGCTGGCCGGCGGCCGCATGACCTACGTCCAACAGGCTTACGAGGAGGCAGGCACGACATGAGCGAGACATTCCTGTACGACATCCCGCTGACCCGGATCGACGGCACTCCCGCCACGCTGGCGGCCTACAAGGGCCAGGTCTTGCTGATCGTCAACGTCGCGTCCAAGTGCGGGCTGACGCCGCAGTACACCGGCCTGGAAGCCCTGTACCGGCAACAGCGCGAACGCGGCCTTCAGGTGCTGGGCTTCCCCTGCAACGACTTCGCTGGCCAGGAGCCGGGCACCGAGGCCGAGATCCAGAGCTTCTGCGACACCAGCTACGACGTGCACTTTCCGCTGTTCGCCAAGGTGCAGATCAACAGCGAGCCGCGCCATCCGCTGTACCAGGCGCTGATCGCCGCACAGCCGCAGGCCCACGGCTCCGGCGACGACAAGCTGCACAAGACGCTGGCCCAGCACGGCCTACTGCCCAAGCGCGAGACCGACGTGACCTGGAACTTCGAGAAGTTCCTGGTGGGCCGCGACGGGCGGGTGCTGGCGCGCTTTGCGCCGGACGTGACGGCGGAGCATCCCGCGCTGCTGGCGACCATCGAGCAGGCGCTGGGTTGAAGCGATGAACGATGGCGCCGTCCTCGCCGGCCTGCGTCATCGAAGTGACCAGCGATGTGGCCGGCTGCAGCGCGGGCTTGCATCTGTGCGAGGCCGGTGTACGAGCCCCACCGGCAGCGCATGAGCGCCGACGAACTCGCAGCCCGCGACGGGGGACGGCGGGCTGATGATTCCATGACCCGGCTGACCCGCTCGCAGGCCATCCCGCTGGTGCTGCTCACGCTCGTCTGGGGCTTGAACTGGCCGGTGATGAAGAGCGCCGTCAACGCCTACCCGCCGATGACCTTTCGCGCGCTGTCGATGCTGGCCGGCCTGCCGTGCCTGGCGCTGGCGCTGCGCTTCTTCAAGGTGCCGTTCCGCATCGCGCGGCAGGACTGGGCGGCCGTGGCCCTGCTGGCCCTGACGAACATGGTGGTCTGGCATGTCTGCCTGATGCTCGCGCTGCCGGGCCTGCCCTCGGGCCGGGCGGCGATCCTGGGCTACACGATGCCGGTGTTCTCGGCGCTGTGGGGCCTGGGGTTCTATGGCGAGCGGGTGCGCGGGCGGCAAGCGCTGGGCATCCTGGCGGCCGGGGTGGGCGTGGTGCTGCTGCTGTGGCACGAGTTCGCACGGATGAGGGGCGCGCCGGTGTCGGCCGCGGTGCTGCTGTTCGGCACCGCGATCTGGGCGCTGGGCACGCAGCAGTTGCGACGCACGCAGGTGCAGGCGCCGACGCTGGCGATCGCCTTCTGGATGACCGTCATCACGACCGCCGTCGCCTGCGGCTGGAGTTCCGCGACCGAGTCCGCCCGCTGGGCAATTCCTGACCCCCGGGTGTTTGGCGCCATCGCCTACAACGCCGCGTTGATCTTCGGCTTCTGCCAGCCAGCCTGGTTCAGCCTGGCGCGATCGCTGCCGCCGGTGGCGTCGAGCGTCAGCATCTGCATGATCCCGGTGATCGGGCTGCTGTCCGGCGCGGCGCTGCTGGGCGAGACCCTGCATTGGCAGGACGGCGCGGCCATCGCGCTGATCCTCGGGGCGATCGTGCTGGTGCTGTGGCCGGCCCGGCCCCTGTCGACCTCGGCCGAATTGCAAGAGGCTTGAAATGAGTGAACCGCAAGCCCGGGTGACACCCGTCCCCGCCGCGCAAGGCCAGGCCATGGGACTGCTCGCCCTGGTGAGTTGCCAGGTCGGCCTGCACGCCTGCACGCAGGGCGCGCGCCTGGCCGCGCCCTTGCAGGCGCTTCAGCAGGGGCAAGGCGCCTTCGCCGTCGGCGTGCTGCTGGCCTTCTTCGCCTTGGTGCCGGCCGTGTTCGCCATTCCGGCGGGGCGCATGGCCGACCGCTTCGGCTTCCATCGGCCGGTGCGCGTCGCGGCCACGCTCTCGCTGCTGGGCGCCCTGTGCGGCGCGCTGAGCGGTCATGTGCTGGCGCTCTGCGCCACGGCCGCGCTGTGCGGCGCGGGCTCGGGCTTCGGCATGATCGCGGTGCAGCGCACGGCCAGCCGCATGGCACGCAGCACTGCAGAGCGGATCAGCATCTTTTCCCGCGTGGCACTCGCGCCCTCGGTGGCCAATCTGGTGGGGCCGCTGCTGGCGGGAGTGCTGATCGACCACTACGGCTTTCGCGCCGCCTTCTTGGCCCTGGCACTGCTGCCCGCCGCGACCCTGCTGATCGCCGGCGGCGTGCCGCGGGAGTTGATCGCCCGCGCCGCCCCGGCGGCGACTGCGCCGCCCCCGGCCTGGCAGATGCTGGGCTCGCCCGCCTTCCGGCGGCTGCTGTTCATCAACTGGCTGGTGTCGACGAGCTGGGATGTGTTCGGCTTCGCGCTGCCCATCCTCGGGCATGCGCGGGGCTTCAGCGCGGCTTCGATCGGCAGCGTGCTGGCGGCCTATGCGGTGGCTTCCATGGCGGTGCGGCTGCTGATCCCGCTGGTGGCCGAGCGGCTGTCGCGCCGGCTGATGATGGTGGGCGCGCTTGGCCTAGCGGGTGCGGTGTTGCTGGTGTTCCCGTCCCTGGGCGCGGTGTGGGCGATGGGCCTGGGAGCCTCGGTGCTGGGGCTGGCGCTGGGCGCCATCCAGCCGGCGATCCTGGCCAGCGTGCACGAGGTGGCGCCGCCAGGTCGCCAGGGCGAGGCGCTGGCCTTGCGGGCCATGAGCGTGCACCTCTCGATGACCACGATGCCGCTTGTCTTCGGGGCGGCGGGCGCGGCGCTCGGGGCCAGCACGCTGCTGGGCCTGATGGCCTGCGCACTGGCGCTGGGAACCTGGCAGGCCCGCAATGGGAGCGAGAGTCATGCAGACCACTGAACTGAGTCGCTGATGCAGAGCCTGGCGCCGAACAAGGTCTTCGGTGGCCGGCGCATCTTGGTGTCAGGGTCCTTCAGGCCAGCTTCAGGTTTCCTACCCGCGGCATCCGTCCCAGCGTCAGCAGCAGCGCCGGTCCGATCACGCAGCAGGTCGTGCTGTAGGCGAGCAAGGGGCCGTAGCCGCCGCTGGCCTGGTACATGGCCGCATACATCAAGGGCGCGAGCATGCTGCCGGCGGTAATCAGGCCCAGGTGGATCCCAAACAGTCGCCCGTAGTGCTCCAGCCCGAAGTAGCGGGAGACCAGGTAGGCCGACATGTCGAACTCGGCGCCGGTGCCGACGCCGACCAGGCACACCGCCAGCACCAGCAGCCAGGACGGCGAGGCGGGGCCCGCGCTTGACAGCATCAGGCAGCCGATGGCCGGCATGGCCAGCGCCACGGCCGCCACGCCGGGCGCCCAGACGCGGTCGATCAGCCAGCCGGCGATGACCCGGCCAGCAATCAACGCGATGCCGAAACTGCCGAAGACGCTGCCGGCCTCGGTGGCGCTGAGCCCGATGTCGCGCAGCAGCGGTACGGTGTTGGTCACCATGCCGACGATGGCCGAGACGACCAGCGTCAGCGCAACGTTGAGCGTCCAGAAGCGGCGCGAGCGCACGGCGGTGCGGAAGTCGGAGGGTCCTGCCACGCAGGGTTGCCCGGCAGCGGCCGCCTTCTGCGGCGTGGCACCGGCGTCCGGGCTGGCCCTGAACCACAGCAGGGCCAGCGGCCAGGTCAGCACCAGCGGCAAGCCGCCAAGCACGATGAAGGCCGCGCGCCAGTCCCAGCGCTCGATGGCCCAGCCCAACAGCGGCGGCAGGATGGCAGCAGACAGGCCCGAGCCACAGAGCACCAGCGCCAGCGCCAGCCCGCGGCGGCGATCAAACCACTGGCTGACCAGTTGCGTCCAGGTCACGAAGGTGATGCCGGTGCCGGTGATCGGCGCCAGGAAGTAGAGCAGGTAGAGCCAGCCGATCGCGCTCGGGATCAGCGTGATTGCGAACAGGGTCAGGGCCAGCGCTGCCAGCGAGATCAGCGCCATGCGTCGCAGCCCCCAGCGCAGGTTGGCCCAGCCGGCCAACTGGCTGGCGACAACGACGCCGCCCGACATGAAGCTGATGGCGATCTGCAGGTCGGGCCGGCTCCAGCCGAAGGCCTTCTGCAGCGGCAGCACCAGCGTGCCGAGGCTGTAGAGCAGGGTCACGCTGGCTGTCGTGGCGGCGCCGGCCAGGGCCAGCAGCAGGATGCGCCAGCCGCGGGCGAATTCGCTGGTGTTCATCGGTGGGCTGCCAGGTCGACAAGGTCGGCCATCGCCGGGTTGTGGGCCAGCATGCCGCCGTCGGCGATATAGGTCTGGCCGTTGATGTAGCGCGCCTCCTCTGAGGCGAGGAAGCAGACCAGGGCGGCCAGGTCGTCCGGCTCGCCGATCTCCGGCGTCAGCAGATGCCGTTGCATGACCTGGATGACGTCCGGCACCGCGGCGCGCGCACCGGGCGACATGACCAGGCCCGGCGCCACCGCATTGCAGCGGATGCCCTGCTTGCCGTGGTGCGTGGCGATCTGGCGGGTCAGGCCGATGATGGCTGCCTTGGACACCGTGTAAGCCATGCGCGTGATGTCGCCGGAGAAGGCGCCGGTGGAGGCCGTGTTGACGATGGCGCCCGAGCCCTGCCGGATCATCGTCGGCAGCGCGTATTTGCAGCCGGCGAGGTAGCCGCGCACATTGGCCGCGAAGATCAGGTCCCAGGTGTCGAAGCCGATGTCGATGGCGTTCGTGTCCTTGGCGTGCAGCGCCGGCGAGGTGAGGGCGGCGTTGTTGTGCAGCACGTCCAGGTGGCCGAAGCGCTCGATGGTGCACAGCACCAGGCTTTCGATCGATGTCACGTCGGCAGCGTCGAATTGCACGGCGCTGGCAGCACGGCCCAGTTCCGCGGCCACCGACGCTGCCCGTTCGCCATCGATGTCGGCGATGACCACCGTCGCGCCCTCAGCGACGAGCCGGCGGCAGGTCGCCTCGCCGATGCCCGAGGCGCCGCCGGTGACGATCGCCACCTGGCCGTCGAAGCGGCCCAGGTGGGGGCTCATCATTCCTCCGTGCCGAGAACGTTGCGGGCCGTGCCGTTGCGGCGGTCGCCTTCGCCCCAGGCGAACCAGCGGTCAGGCACGCGGGTGTCGCCGACGCGCTGCCAGCGACCTTCCTGCTGCGCGGTGGGCACATGGCCGCCGAGGAAGTCGACCATGCGGCCCTTGGCGTCCGGGATGAATTCCCACTGGTCCTTGCCCTCGACGGTCAGCAGCACCTTGTCGATGAAGGGATCGCCGTCCTTGCGGATGACGGTGGCCTCGATGTCGGTGGTGGTGCGCACCTCGCTCTTCTCGTTGCAGAGGAAGGCGAAGCCGAGGTTCTCGTGGCCGACCAGGAAGGTGCCGGCGTCGATCGTGCCGTCGGTGTAGACGGTGGCGAAGGCGCACCAGATCACATGCTTCTTGTTGTTGACGATCAGGCACTTCTTGGCATGCACCTGGCCGCCCTCGGCCATGTACGACTGCTCGACCGCCACGATGCCCTTGACCGCGCGGCCCTCGACCGTGCCGGCCACGTCATAGAGCTGCGAGATGTAGAAGGTGCCCCAGTCCACCCCGGGCAGCAGCCACTGCATGCCGGGGCCGATGTTGCGGCCTTGCAGGTCCATCAGTCCTTCCTCGACCCAGTGCATGTGCTCGCCGGAGGCGTCCAGCTTCCAGGGCGTGCCGGCTTCTTCCGGCAGGCTGGTCCAGCGGGCAGTGTCGCCCTCCACCAGGGTGCGGGTGGGCATCAGCGTCTGCGCGGTGGCCAGCATCTTCGGCTTGTCCATCCGCAGGGTCTGGCCGTCTACACGGGTGCTCTGGTAGATGAAGCGGGTGTTGTTGGGCGTGCCGGTGGGCGAGTTGACCGCGCGCACCACCGTGTACATGTGGCCCTCGTCGTCGCGCACGGTGCCGAAGGGCATGGTCTTGCTCAAGTGCAGGCCGAAGAAGCCGCGCAGGTCGTGCATGGCGGCGCCGCTGCTGCGGTGCGGGGCGACGAGCATCTGGAAGGCGAAGTCGCCGCGTTCGGGCACGCGGGGAAAGGTTTTCATGATGTCAGTGCTTTCAGGGAGTTGAGCAGCGCGTCAGAGCTCATGCCGTGCTTCTGAGCGACGCATGCGAGGTCGAGGTATTCGCGCCAGGACTGGATCTGGCCGCGGTCGTTGAGTTCGAAGACGGCCACTAGCGGGATCTCCACCCAGTGGCCGTTGCGCAGCGAGGAGTCCACGCGCTCGGTGAACACGGTGTTGCCGTCGGCCGCGACGGCCTTCATCACATGCTTCTGGTCGGTCACCCGTTCCTTCATGCCCAGCAGTGCGGCCTTGATCGCGGCGCGGCCGCGGATCGGCTCGACCGTGGGCGTCACGATCTGGTAGCTGGCGTCCTCGGCCAGCGGGGCGAGCGCGGCGTCGAAGTCCTGGGGCCAGCTCTTGCTGAAGGCGCTGATGAATTGGCGTACCGTGGCTTCGGGGTTCATGGTTAGACCTGGGGCTGTCGATTCGGCGTGAAGGTGAGATCGTCTTTGGCTGGCTTGCTATCGATGAGTTGCGGGCTGCCATCGGCGAGTTGCAGATCTAGTCGACACGGGCCGCGGCACGCCTGCGGGCAGGGCGGTCGGCGCGGGCGAGATAGGCATCGATCAAGGCGCTGTCGTCCAGCAGCGGCCGGGCGTGCTCGAACAGGCTCATGCAGAGGATGTCCACCGCCGTGAAGCGATCGCCCAGGATGTAACGTCCGGCCGCCAGCGTGGCCTCGATGTGCTTCATCATTTCGCCGTCCAGGTAGCGCATCGGCGCGTCCTGTGCGAGCAGCTTCCTGCCCTTCATGTAGACCAGCGGTTCGGTCAGGCCCACCTGGTAGAACAGCCAGGTGAGGTAGCGGCCGCGCAGCGGGTTGGCTGACGGCACGCCCACCGGCGATTGCGGGAACAGGTCGGTCAGGTAAAGGGCGATGGCGCCGGTCTCGGTCACCACATGGCCGTCGTGCGAGAGTGCGGGCGTGTAGCCGCGGGGATGCGGATTGCGCGGATCGGCGTTGCTGCCGTCGGCCTTGGGGTAGCTGACGATTTCGACCGCGTAGTCGGCCTCCAGTTCCTCGAGCAACCAGAGGATGCGCGAGGAGAAGGAGCCGGGCGAGTGGTAGAGCGTCAGCATCGTCGCGGCCCCGTCCTTCAGGCGGCCGCAAAGCCGCGGAACTGTTCCAGTTCGATCGCTTGCGCTGGCGGCTTCAGGAAGTAGACGACCGACAGGCGGCCCGGTTCGAAGCGGTAGGTCTCGATGCTCTCGATCACCGCATCGGTGCCCTTGATGCAGTTGCGGTGATGCACTGCGACCTCGTTGCCGTTGACGATGGTCTCCACGACTTCGAGCCGGAAGCTCGCGTTGTGCTTGTCCCACATTTCCTCGATGACGAACCAGCCTGTGTTCGGGTCACTGCGGCCGGCGTAGCCGATGTCGAGCCGCTCGGGCGCCATCTCGCGGTAGTGGGCCATGAAGCCCTCGCGGTCGCCGTTGTTCCAGCAGGCCACCTGGCCGTGCATGAAGCGTTCGATGGCTGCCTTTTCTACGGTGGTCATACCTGTCCTTGTTCGGCGGGCCAGAGGTCGGCGAGGCCGGGGTTGGTCGAGGTGATGAACTTGCGCAGGAGGGCCTTCAACAGCAGGCCGTCGTCGCCTTCCATGCGGGCGAGCAGGTCAGACTCGCGCGACTTCGCAGCGGCGAGCAGGTGGACGGAGCGCATGCGGCCCGACTCGCTGAGGCGGTAGAGCGGCGGCCCCCCGGCCGAGCCGGCGATGGCGATCCAGCCCTGGGCGAGCAACGCGTAGAGAATGGGTTCGCAGGGGGTGTCGAGCACATAGGAGAGTGCGGCATCGAGGCTGGCGGCCGTGACGCCGTCCTGTACGGTCAACGCTGCAATGACGATCCATTGCGCTTCGCTCAGGCCCTGCTCCCGCACCAGTTCGCGCAGGCCGGCGTGGCTCTGGTAGTGCGCTCGGCCGAGCAGGTAGCCGAGCATGTCGTCGTTGAGACCGCCGGCGATCCTGGCGCTGCGCGCCTGTGGCAGCGAGCGGTCGTGCTCGGTGGCCCTGGCGTAGCGACCGGCGTGAAACACCAGCGGCGAACGGCTGCTGCGCTCGAACGCGGTGACCTCTCCGACGATGATGACATGGTCGCCGCCCTCGTAGCGGAAGCTCGTGCGGCATTCGAAGCGGGCGGCGCAGCCTTCCAGCAGCGGCACGCCGGAGCCCGCTGCGGCCACGACCTCCAGGCCGGCGAACTTGTCTTCGCCCGCGCGGGCGAACACGTCCGAGAGGCCGTGCTGCTCAGCCGCAAGCACATGCACCGCCCAGTGCTCGGTGTCCATGAACACCGGCAGGCTACGCGAGGTCTTGGCCAGGCTCCAAAGCACCATCGGCGGATCGAGCGAGACGGAGTTGAAGCTGTTCGCGGTGAGGCCCACCGGGGTCCCGTCGCCCGAGCACGCGGTGATGACCGTGACGCCGGTGGCGAAGGATCCGAGCGCGGCGCGGAAGGCCTTCGGATCATGGGCCCGCGACGGCATCACTGAGTCCATCCGCTCAGCCCTGCTTGATGAAGTAGCGGACGGCCAGGCGGCCCGGCGTCCTGAAGTCGTACAACTCGATCGTCTCGATGGCAATCGTCGTGTCGCGCAACTTGTTGCGGTTGTGGCAGGCCGCCTCGAGTCCGTTGACGACCAGCAGCACCTCCTCGATCTCGATCTTGGCGCCCTGCTGGGCCCACATGCCTTCGAGCACCGGCCAGCCGTTGCCGGCCGGCCCGCGCCCGACGTACTCGATCAACAGGCCTTCCGGCGCCGCCTGGCGATAGGCGCCGAGGAAGCCCTCCTTGTCGCCCGCGTTCCAGGCCTGCACCTGGGCATGGAGGAAGGCCTGGATGCTGGATGCGTCCATAGTGTTCAGTCCCAGATGACGTGGATGTTCTTGGCGCCGCGCAGCATGGCGCCCTCGATGACCGGCGGTGCCTGGGTCGGATCGACGCGCAGGTTTGGCAGCAGGTCCAGCACGGCATTGACCGCGCAGACGATCTCGACCTTGGCGACGAACTGGCCGATGCACATGTGCGCGCCGAAACCGAAGCCGAAGGAAGGCTTCTGGCGGCGATCGACGTCAAACACGTCGGGGTTCTCGAACACGGTCTCGTCGCGGTTGGCCGAGGCCACCATGCACTGGACGAAGCTGCCCTTCTCGATCTTTACGCCGCCGATTTCCATATCGTTGGCGGCCTCGCGGACCTTGAATGTGGACACCGGCTCGAAGCGGACCGTCTCGTCGATGATCTTGTTGAGCAGCGAGCGGTCGGCCATCAAGCGGGCCATCAGTTCCGGCTTGGTCAGCAGCATGGTCATCACGGCGCTGAAGGTCCGGGTGGTCGTCTCGGTGGCGGCGGGCAGCAGCGAGCGAACGAAGGTCGTGACCTCGTGATCGTCGAGCTTGCGGCCTTCGTACTCGGCGCGGATCAGGCGGCTGATGAGGTCGTCGCCAGTTGCGCCCTCGGCGCGGCGCTGCCGTACCACGCCCTTGATCGAGTCGTACAGCCCCTTCAGCGCGATGCCGGCCTGGCGGCGGGCTTCATCGATCTTGGTTGGGTCGATGATGTTGGCGCCGAGGATGGCCAGGCCCCAGGTGGCGTACTGGCGATAGGTCTCCTTGTCCTCCGGGAAGCCCATGACGGCGTAGATCGCGCGGATCGGGAAGTTGAGACCGAAGTCCGCCAGGTCAGCCTTCTTGGCCGCCACCAGCGGCGCGATGAACTCCTCGCGCATGATGCGGTCCAGCGCCGGTTTCCACTTGTTGACCGTCTCCGGCATGAAGGCGGGCTGCAGCATGGCGCGCACGTTGCGGTGCTGCTGGCCATCCATGGCCAGGATGATCAGGCCGTCGAACACCGCACCCAGGCCTTCGGCGATGAAGCCGTTGGTGTAGTTGGTGGCATCCTTCAGCACATTCATCACGTCCTGGTACTTGAAGACGGCCACCGTCTTGCGGGTCTGCATCTTCATGCCGGCATTCGTCGGCACGCCGAACTTGCCGATGAAGTCGCCCTCCCAGACCGGCGAGTTCTGGCGCATCTCGCGGCACATCGCGTAGATGTCGGCGCCGGTGCCTTTGTAGGCGTCGGAGACGGACGAGTACACGCTCTCCAGCTTCTGTTCGTTCGATTGTTCGGTGTGGCTTGTCATGGCTTTGTCTCCGTCTTGGAAAGGTCGGGGTAGCGCCCCAGGGTGAGCAACAATGCGGGGCCGAGGACGCAGGCGCCGCCGCAGAGCATGAAGAGAGGGTGGTAGCCGCTGGCCTTCAGCAACGCGCCGAAGGCAAAGGGCGATACGGCCGAGCCGATGGTGACCAGGCCCAGGTGCATGCCGAACAGGCGGCCGTAGTCGCGCAGCCCGAAGTAGCGGGAGACGAGATAGGCCGCGATGTCGAACTCCGCCCCGGCACCCACGCCGCACAGCGCGGTGGCTGCGACCAGCAGGGCCAGCGGGGTGTGTGCATCGGCGCTGAGCAGCAGTGCGCAGCCGATGGCCGGCATCGCGAGCACGATCGCCGCGACACCCGGCGCCCAGTAGCGATCGATCAGCGCGCCGACGAAGATGCGCCCGGCGATCAGCGCCACGCCGAAGCTGCTGAAGATGCCGGCCGCGGTGGCAGCGCTAAAGCCCAGGCCGCGCAGCATCGGCACGGTATTGGCCGTCAGCCCGTAGAGCGCCGAGACGACCAAGGCCAGCGCGATGTTGCAGGTCCAGAAGCTTCGGCTCCCGACGGCCTGCCGCCATGGGATGCCGTCGACCCCGTCCGTTGGCGTCCTGTTCGTTGCCACGCCCTGCGCGGGCAGGTTACGCCAGGCCGTGCTCAGCCAGAACACCAGCACCAGGCCGCCGAGGCTCAGGTAGCCGGCCTGCCAACCCCAGCGCGCAACCGCAGCGCTCAGCAGCGGCGGCAGCGCGGCGGCGGCCAGGCCCGTGCCGCACAGCACCAGCGACAAGGCCAGGCCGCGATGGCGCTTGAAGCGCAGATTGACGATGTGCGTCCAGGTCACCGGTGTAGTGCCGATGCCGATGAAGGGCAGCAGGAAATAGCCGAGGTAGAGCCAGCCGATGGCGCTCGAGGCCAGTGTCAGAGAGGCGAAGGCCAGCACCAGCGCGAGCATCGACACGCCGGTCACCGCGCGCATGCCGTAACGCGCATTGAGCCAGCCGACGAAGTTGACGGACACCGCGCCACCGGCCGCGAGGAAGCTCACCAGCAGCTGCAGGTCGGCCTTGCTCCAGCCCAGCGCGTCGCTCAGCGGCACGATAAGCGTGCCCAGGCTGTAGATCAGCAGCGCGCTGACGCTGGTGGCCACGCCGGCCAGAGCCAGCAGCAGCGTCTTCCAGCCGGAGCGGAACTCGCTGGTGGCCAGTGGCGGCGTGGCCGGAGCCGCGCTGATCGCGTGCGTGTTCATTTGGCAAGGAAGCGCTTCACGCGCCCCGCTGCGATGCGGCCGGGCAGGCCGTTGATGCCGCCGCCCGGGTGGATGCCGGCGCCGCCGAAGAACAGGCCCGCCACCGGCAGCGTTTCTCCGCCCAGGCCGAAGGCCGGCCGCATGCCGCCGGACCGGGTCGTGCCGGTGTCGATGTGGACCACGCAGCCGTTGTGCACGTTCAGCCGCTTGGCCAGGTCCGGAGAGGCCTCGACGCGGCGGCCTATCTCCAGATCCTTCAGGCCGTCCATGTACTCGCTGGCCTGGTCGATCACCTGCTGGCCCACGCGGCCGCGGATCGCGTCCCAACCTTCGCCGGGCTTGACCGGCATCGCCACCGGATAGAGATAGGCGATGTCTTGCCCGGCCGGCGCCTGCGACGGATCAACGGCGCTGGGCAGCGTGCTCCACATATAGGGAAGGGTGGGCACCTCGCCGCGCGCCGCGGCGCGGAAATTCTCGAGCACCGCGTCGGTCGTGCCGATCAGCAGCACGCACTTGCGCAGGTCCAGCCCGTCGCTGCGCATTGCCTGGTGGCGCTTGATGCTGACCTGGCCGCGCAGCGCCACGTCCACCTTCAGCGGGGCGCCGCCGTGGGCGTTGGCCGGGGCAAGCGCCACGCGCACCATGGCGCGCCGGTCCAGCGCTCCGGGGGTGACGATGTCGAACGCGTTCTTCGGATGGATGCTGGCCACCACGGCCTTGGCGTTCAGTACCCGGCCGTCCTTCAGCCGTACGCCGGTGGCCTTGCCGCCCTGGGCAATGATCTCGGCCGCGGGCGCATTGAGCAGGATCGTGCCGCCCAGTTCTTCCAGTCGTGCCGCCAGCGCATTGCTCAACTGCTGCATGCCACCCACCACGCGGCCCACGCCTGTGCGCAGCAGGAAGCCCAGCAGCGCGAAGTAGACGCCCGTGCCTTCGTTGGTGATCGGGCCTGCGGCGCCGAGCAGGCAGCACAGCGCAGACTGGGTGATCGGGTGCTCGAAGCGCTCCATGATCACCTGGTAGGCCGGGCTACCGAGCATGCCCATGATCTCGGGCTTCAGGTGCTTGTTGCGCAGCAGCGCCTTCAGCGCTTGGAACTTCGCGCCCCAGTTCTTCAGCGCCGGGTCCACGCGCATCATCGGGATCGCCATGTCGATGAAGGCGTTGACGATCTTCATGAACTCGATGAACTCGGCGGCGTCCGCCTCCGAGAAGCGGCGGATCTCGGCGGCGGTCTTGTCCACGTCGCGCCAGAAGGCCAGCGACTGGCCGTCCGGGTGCAGGTAGACATAGCCCGGCGTCATCTCCACGTGCTTGAAGCCATGGCGCGCCAGGTCCAGTTCCTCCGGCATCATGGGATGGACCCGCAGCGACATCAGGTCAAGCGCGCAGGGATGAACCAGGTGCTGCGGCGCCTCTGGAATCAGGTAGCCCGAGGAACACATGCCGCCGACCTTCTCCAGCGCCTCGGTCACCACCACCTTCTTGCCGGCCATCGCCAGGTAGCAGGCGCAGGCCAGGCCGTTGTGTCCGCCGCCGACGATGACGGCGTCGTAGGTTGCTGTTGTCTCGCTCATGGGATCCTTCGGGTTCTTCTCGAACGCGTTTCTTGTCTTAAATGCCGCCGACCGGTCTCCACCAGTGCAGCCGGCCCGATACTTTTTGCAGGTGTTCCCAGGCGGCGGTGACGGCGGCCTTGGCTTCTGGGCGGGACAGGCCCAGGCCCAGCATCACCAGCGTCGCGGTCTCGCGGATGTAGGCGCCGTCCAGCGCGCCGGTCTGCAAGATCCGCCGCGCACCCTCGAGGCTCACACCGACGACCAAGTCCACCGCGGCCTCCAGCGATTCGAATTGCACCTGGCCGCGCTGCCGGCCTTCCTCGAGCCCGCGCTTGACGATCACGCTGCGCGGGTCCTCGCCGTCGAGGAATTCGATGAAGTCGACGCGCGAGATGAAGGCGGCGTGCCGCGGCTCCATGGCCGCGCGGGCCAGCGCCATCAGCGGGCCGGCCGCCATGCGCACGGCGTAGTCTTCGATGCCGGCGAACAGCGCCTCGTAGCTCGACAGCATCTCGCCCGCCATGCTGCGGCCGATCTTGGCGCGCACCTCGTCCAGCGAATCGAAGTACTTGTAGAAGGTGCCGCGGGAGACGTCGGCCACGCGGATCACGTCGTCGATCACCGGGTGGAAGCCGGCTGGCGCCTGCAGATAGGCCTCCATCGTCGCGGCGATCAGCCGGGCGTGCATGCGCTCGCGCTTCTCCGCGGCGGAGCGGACGCGGAAGTCCTCGGTAGAGGCGGTCGATTCCACTTCAGGCGGCCTCGCGGATATCGGGCAGCAGCGACAGGTTCGAGGCCTGGCCCAGCAGCGCGCGGCCATAGAGTTCGGTGGACAGCATCGTGTTCAGCGCCGTGTGTCGCGAGCCGACGCTCAGGTCGCGCCACAGGCGCTGCAAGGGGCTGCTGAGCGCGAAGGCGCCCGGCCCGGCGATCTCCATCAGGCGCTCGCCGGCGCGGCGCAACTGCCGCATCGCGTAGCCGCAGTCCGCCTGGACGCGCGCCTTCTCGTAGCCACTCAGCGGCTGGCTCTGTGCGGCCTCGTCGATCATCGAGACGGCCCGGCGCACATGCAGCCAGGCCGAGTCGATCTCGAGCGCCGCCTCGCCAAGTTGGCCGACGAAAGTCTGCGAGTCCGCCTGCTTGCCGTACTGCCAGCCGATCGTCGGCCGCGCGGGCATGTTCGCCTTGACGATGTCCAGCATCGCACCGGCAGCGCCGAGCATCGGCGACAGTACGCCCAGCGGGAACAGCGGCTCGACGGGCCAGCGGTCCCGCGGCTCCATCTCGGCCAGCGGACGGCTGCCGCGAAGCGCCGAGAAGCGCAGCACCAGCGTCGACGGCACGAAGGCCTTGCTGGCTACGATGGTGTTGCTGCCCGAGGCCGACAGGCCCGAGACATGCCAGGTGTCCTGGATGGCTACGTCCGGCCCGGCCAGCGGCAGGAAGGCGAAGCCCGCGTCGTTCTGCTGACCCTGATCGTCCAGGATGCGGATTCCGTTCAGTGCCCAGTCCGCATGCAGGCAGCCCGAACCGTAGCCCCAGGAACCATCGACGACGTACCCGCCCTCGGTGGCGCGCGCGGTGCCGATCTGGCCGGCGACGCTGCACACCAGTTCATCGCCTCGCTTGAAGACCAGGTCGCGGATGACCGGCGGCATCGCGGAGGCCGAGCCGGTCACGCCGGAGAGCAGGCCGAAGGCCCAGGCCGTGCCCGGGCAGCCGCGGGCCAGTTCGGCGACCGTCTCGACGTGGGTGATTAGCTTGTGGCCGACGCCGCCAGCCCGGCGGGCGAACATCATCTTGAACAGGCCTGCATCGCGCAGTGCCTGGATCACCACGGCGCTGGCGCAGCGCTCGCGCTCTGCGTTCTCGGCATGCTTGGCGAGCAGCGGCGTCAGCGCGCGGGCAAGGGCGACGGGGTCAGAAAGATCGGCAACAGGTTCCGGCGACGAAGTACGCATATTTGTTCCTGAACAGATATGCGAATAGTGTCAACCATAGAGGCAGAGTGACATAAGTGTTTACTCTGAGTTTGGGCGGCGGATCAGCTCATGCCGGCAAGCGTGCGTGCAGCGATGTAGCCAAAGGTGAGGCCCAGCGTGTTGTTGGCGCCGCTGCCGGGCGCCCGCCCGCGCCAGAGCGAGTTCATGTCCAGGCCGATCGCATGCAGGCCGGGAATCGGCTGATCCTGAGCATCGAGGACGCGGGCCCTGGCATCGACGCGCAGGCCCACGGTCGTCGTCGAATCGCCGGGGAAGATCTGCACCGCGTAAAACGGCCCGCGCCGGATGGCGCCGAGGCAGGGATTGGGCCCGTGGCCGGGATCGCCCATGAAGTGGTCGGCCTTGTCCTTGCCGCGGGCGAAGTCTTGGTCGATGCCGCTGTCGGCCTGCGCATTGAAGCGGCTCACCGTGGCGGCCAGGGCCTCGGGTGGCGCGCCGATCCGCTGCGCCAGGGCTTCGATGGAAGCAGCCTTGATGATGTAGCCCGCCGCCACCAGGCGCCTCAGGCCCCAGCCGCCTGGCCGCACCAGGCCCAGGCCGTAGCGGTGGATGAAGGCGTCGTCGCAGATCAGGTGGGCCGGCACCGAGCCGCTGCGGTGCATGGGCTCGACCAGGTTGGTGGCCGACTCGTTGCCGAAGCGTCGGCCGTCCTTGTTGACGGCGATGCAACCCGGCTTGCCGCGGTCGAGGAACAGGTGCGGGAACTTGCGCACGCGGCCGTCCGGCTCGTGCAGCACCGAGACCACGACCCAGCCCGCGTTGCTGTGGTTGGCGCCGTCGAAGCGGCCGCCGCACGCTTGGGCATTGCTGAGACCATCGCCCGTGTTGCCCTCCGGGACCAGCGATACGTGGTGTTCTGCGAAGGGGATGTAGCGGCGGCGCATGTCGGCGTTCGCCGAGAACCCGCCGCTGGCCAGTACGACGCCGCGGCGTGCCATCACCTGCACCGGCCGGCCCTCGCGTAGCACGGTGATGCCGGTCACCGACCGGCCCTCTGTCAGCAGGCCGGTCATCGGCGCGTGGTTCCACAGGCTCACGCCGGCATCGACGGCCGAGCGCAGGAGGCGCGCGGCCAGCGCATTGCCCATCGTCAGACGCATGCCGCGTGGGTGGCGCAGGCGGTCTCGCGCGTAGGCGAGACCGAGCTTGGCCATGTGCCTGAACGAGACCAGCGAGCGCGTCATGTTTGCGGCGTGGCCCATGTCGGGCAGGCCGATCATCAGACCGCCTGGCGCGTTGAATTCGTTCAGCGGCGGCCGCAGCCTGGCGAAGTGCGGGCCGAGTTCGCGACCGGCGTAGTCCATCGGGCAGAGCAGCCGGCCTTCGCGCATGAAACCCGCGGCGGTGGGATGCCAGTCGGCGAAGCCGCGTTGCAGGCGGAAGCGCACGGCGGTGTGCTCGTGCAGGTAGTCCACCATGCGCGGCGCGGCTTTGAGGAAGGCGTCCAGCAGATCGCCGCGAAGGCTGTCGCCGACGACCTCGTGGATGTAGCGCGAGGCAGCCTCCGGCGCTTCCTCGATCCCCGCCTGCGCCGCCAGCGTGCTCCGCGGCACCCAGATGCCGCCGCCGGACAGCGCCGTCGTGCCGCCGAAGAAGGCGGTCTTCTCGACCAGACAGACCTGGAGCCCGTGGCGGGCCGCCACCGTAGCGGCCGTCAGGCCGGCGCCGCCAGAACCGACGACGACGACATCGGTCTCGAGAGTCTGCGTCGCTTGCTGATCTCCAACCAGACCCATCAGGCCGGGCCGTAGAAGTTGTCCAGGAACTTGCTCTGCACCTCCACGCGCTCGCGACGGATCGTGGAGGACACCAGCGGGCTGTCCAGATCCTCCAGCGCATTGAGCACGAGGGTCGGGCCGCGGCCGAGGCCGCTCAGGCCCAGGCGGGCGACTTCCTGCGATGGGGTGAGCGGCACGAGGTCGGGCGAGAGATTGTTCTTCGCGAAGACGGTGCGCAGCTTCGGCGTGTCGGTGGCGCCGATCAGCAGGTTCAGCACGTCGACGCCGTGCGGCTTCAGTTCCTTCCAGAGGCTTTCGCCGAAGTTCATCGCATAGGCCTTGGTGGCCGTGTAGATGGCCAGGCGGCCGCAGCCGCCGAGGGCCGCCTCCGAACCCACCAGGATCAGCCCGCCGCGCCCGCGCTTGGCGAAGGCGGTGCCGAAGGCATGGCAGGCCTCGGTCAGCAGGTCGATGTTGCGCTGGGTCAGCGTGCGCCAGGAGGCGTAGGGCTTGTCGAGGAAGGGCCCGCCGACACTGTCGCCGCCGGCGTTGAAGACGACCAGTCCCAGGTCGCGCCCCGCGGCGGCCTGCTGGAGTTGGGCTGCGGCATCGGCGGCGGTGAGATCCAGCGAGACGGTGTGGACTTCGACCTTCTGTTCGGCACGGATGCGCTCGGCCAGTTCGTTGAGCTTGTCGATGCGTCGGGCCACCAGGATGACGTTCAGCCCCTTGGCCGCGGCTTGCAGCGCGAACTCGGCGCCGGTGCCTTCGGAGGCGCCGGAGATCAGCGCCCAGGGGCCGTAGCGATCGCGGAAGTCGGCGTCAGACATGGATGGGATGGTCATGATGCTTGTCTCCTTGGTGCCGCGGCCAGCTGGCGTGGCAGGCAGCCCGTGCGCTCGGGATAGGGGGCGCATCGATGCGATCATCAGCGTGGCTGCCGTCTTCAGAGCGACCGGCTGATGATCTCTTTCATGATCTCGGAGGTGCCGCCATAGATCCGCGCCACCCGCGCATCGACCCAGGCCCGCGAGATCTTGTACTCACTCATGAAGCCGTAGCCGCCGTGCAGTTGAAGCAGTTCGTCAAGGACCTTGCCCTGCATCTCGGAGCCCATCAGCTTGCACATGGCACCGACCTCTGCGGTCAGCTCGCCGCGCATGGCCTTGGAGAGGCAGTCGTCCACGAAGGCGCGCAGCATCGTCGCCTGCGCCTTGCACTCGGCCAGCTTGAACTTGGTGTTCTGGAAGTCGAACACCGTCTGGCCGAAAACCTTGCGGTCGCGCGTGTAGGCGATGGTTTCCTCCAGCAGCGCCTCGATCGAGGCGCAGGCGCGGATGCCGATGATCGTGCGCTCCCAGGCAAGCTGGTGGGTGAGGTATTTGAAGCCTTCGTTCTCGGCGCCCAGGCGGTTGCTGACCGGCACGCGCACGTTGTCGAAGAACAATTCGGAGGTGTCCTGACCCTTCAGGCCGATCTTCTCCAGCAGCTTGCCTTTGGCGAAGCCGGGCCGCTCCTCTTCCACGCAGACCAAGGTCAGCTTTTTGTCGGCCGGGTCGAGCTTGGTGGCCGTGACCATCAGGCCCGCGTTGCCGCCGTTGGTGATGAAGGTCTTCTGGCCGTTGATGATGTAGTCGTCGCCCTCGCGCCGGGCCGTCGTGCGCATCGCCCGCAGGTCGCTGCCGATGCCGGGCTCGCTCATCGCGATCACACCGATCAGTTCGCCACTGACCATGCGCGGCAGCCAGCGCTGCTTCTGCTCCTCGCTGCCATAGGCAACGATGTAGGGCGCCACGATCTCCGAATGGGTGGTGAAGCCCACGGCCGTGGCATTGGCGCGGGCCAGTTCCTCGATCATCACGGCCGAGTGGCCGAGGTCGCCGCCCGAGCCGCCGTATTCCTCGGGCACGGTGGAGCACAGCAGGCCCGCCTCGCCCGCCTTGAGCCAGAGCGATATCGGCACGATGCCGGCGTGTTCCCACTCGTGCAGGTGGGGGACGATCTCCTTGTCGACAAAACGGCGGACGGTTTCGCGGAACTGTTCGTGGTCTTCGCGGAAGACGGGGCGCATGGCGACTACTTTCCTGTGTAGCGGGCCGGGCGCTTCTCGAGGAAGGCGTTCACCGACTCGTGATGGTCTTCGGTGTGATGGGCCAGCGCCTGGTAGGCGGCCGAGAGCTCCAGCAGCGAGTCCAGGCGCATGTGCTGGCCTTCGCGCAGCAGCCGCTTGGTCAGGCGCAGCGCGTGGGCGGGATTGGCGGCGATGCGCTGGGCCAGCGCGAGTGCTTCCTGCTCCAGTTCGGCGGCCGGGACCACCTGCGCCACAAGTCCCCATTGCTCGGCCTTGGCCGCGTCGATGGTGTCGCCGGTGAAGGCCATCAGGCTGGCCTTGGGGAGGCCGATCACACGCGGCAGCAGCCAGGCGCCGCCATCGCCGGGCACGATGCCCAGCTTGACGAAGCTCTCGGCGAACAGGGCCTTGTCCGCAGCGATGCGGATGTCGCACATGCAGGCCAGGTCCAGGCCGGCGCCGATGGCGGGACCATTGACGGCCGCGATCACCGGCAGGTCCAGTTCGTACAGGGCCAGCGGAATGCGCTGGATGCCGTCGCGATAGCTGTTGCGCACCTCGTAGGGGCTGCCGGCGAAGATGCCGCCGCGTGTCTGCATGTCCTTGACGTTGCCACCGGCGCAGAAGGCCGAGCCATTGCCGGTCAGTACCAGGACCTTGGCCTCCCGGTCGCGGCGCAGGGCGTGACACAGGTCCACGAACTCCTGCATCTGCTGCGGCTCAGACAGGGCATTGCGGGACTCGGGGCGGTTCATGCGAACCAGTACGACCGGGCCGTGGCGCTCGACCAGCAGGAAGGGGTTGTCGACGGCAGCGCTCATTTGAATTCTCCAGCGGTGATGGCCGGCCAGAACTTGGCAGCGCCACCGACGCAGGCCAGGCGGCCGATGCGTTGCGACCACTCGCTCGCCGAACCGAACTCGCTGCGCCAGGCCCAGAGGCGGCGTGTGCTCAGGTGCAGGCGGTGCTCGTGGGTGAAGCCCATGGCGCCGTGGACGGCGTGGGCGATGCCCGCGGCGATACCGGCGGCCTCGGCGCTGCACACCTTTGCGGAAGCAATCCGCAGTGGCGCAAATTCGGCGCAGGCCGCCTCCGCGGTGACGGTGGCCAGCGCCACCTGTTCCGCCAGCACAGCGATCTGGTGCCCGATGGCCTGGAAGCTGCCGATCGGCTTGCCGAACTGCACCCGCTCGGTGGCGTGCTGGGTGCACATGGCCAGCACAGCCTGAAGTGCACCGGCCGTCTGCGCGGCCCGGAGCAGTGCGCCGCCTTGCAGCACGACGTCGGCGCTCAGGCTGGCGGGCCGGGCGGCGCTGGCGATCGGTGCGACATCGCTGAAGCTCATGTCGTCGCGGGATTCGCCGGCGATGTTCTGGCCTGCGTTGACCGCCGAGGCCGACGCGGTGGCCAGCAACACGACGCTGTCGCCGACCAGGGCCACGACATGCGCGACATGCCGCCCCCAGGGGACGCCGCTCAGACGTCCGCTGAGCTTGCCATCGGTCCAGGTGAGTCGGGCGTCGAAGGCGACCGACAAGGGGCCGCCCACGGCCTCCAGGCCCGCGCAGCCCAGCAGCCAGTTGCACAGGATCGCCTCGGGCAAGGGCAGGGGGGCGCAATGCCGGCCGCAGGCGAGAAGCACCGGGAACAGGTCGTCCCAGCTTGCGCCGGCGCCGCCGCTGGACTCCGGCGCCGCCGCCAAGGCGAAGCCGGAATCCTCGACCGCTGCCCACAGCGCCGCAGGCCACTGGCCGCCTTCGCTGGCGAGCACGGCTTCGGGCGTGCAGATGTCCGCGAGCAGGCGCTCGACGGTGGATTCGAAAAGTTCACGCATCAGCGCAGTCCTAGGCCACGCGCGATGATGCCGCGCAGGATTTCCCGGGTGCCGCCGCGCAGGGAGAAGGATGGCGCCATCTGCGTCAGTTGCGCGAGCACGCGGGCATGGGTGCTGCCGCCGGCGGTGCTCGGTGGCGTGTCGTGCAGCAGTTGAGCGATCTCGGGCAATTCCTGCTCGAAGCCGGTGCCGAGGTCCTTGACGCAGGAAGCGGCCAGCGCCGGATTGGCACCCGCTGCCAGCTGGGCGGTGACGGACAGCGACATCGTGCGCAGCCCGATCAGCTTCGCCGTCAGGCGCCCGATCTCCTTGGCTTGCAGCGCGTCGGGTGCGGGGCCGATGGCATCGATCAGCGTGTGCAGCAAGGCGATGCTGCTGAGGAAGCGTTCCGGCCCGCTGCGCTCGAACGCCAGTTCGGCAGTCACCTGTTCCCAGCCCTGACCCTCGGTGCCGATCAGCGATTCCGGGCCCAGTTCTACGTTGTCGAAGAAGACCTCGTTGAAATGCTCGCTGCCGGCCAGGTCGCGGATCGGGCGGATGGTCACGCCGGGTGCGCTCAGGTCGATGATGAACTGCGACATACCCTCATGGCGTGCCTTCGTCGGCTCGGCCGTGCGCACCAGCGCGATCATGAAATGCGACTTGTGGGCATTGGTGGTCCAGAGCTTCTGGCCGTTCAGGAGCCAGCGGTCCGTGCCCTCGATGCGCCTGGCGCGCGACTTGATCGAAGCAAGATCCGACCCCGATCCCGGCTCGCTCATGCCGATGCAGAAGTACTGCTCGCCGCGGCAGATCGCGGGCAGGTGGCGGTCCCGCTGCGCATCGCTGCCGTAGCGCAGGATCAGCGGACCGCTCTGGCGGTCCGCGATCCAGTGTGCCGAGACGGGCGCGCCGGCCGCCAGCAACTCCTCGATGACCACGTAGCGGGCAAAGGGGCCGGCCTCGGCGCCGCCGTAGCGCCTGGGCAGCGCCATGCCGATCCAGCCCCGAGCTCCCAGCTTGCGGCTGAAGCCGGCATCGAAGCCCATCCAGGAATCGGCGCGGCGCTCCAGCGGGTAGTCTGCCAGGGCTTCGCGCACGAAGCTGCGGACCTCTTCGCGCTGCGCCTCGGCCGCCTCGGGGATGCGGCTGTAGCGGAACTCGTTGGCGATCACAGCGCCGTCTGCGCGTCCGCCGCAGCGAACATGCGGTTGATGTCGCCCGAAGTGACCGGCTTGTTCGGGTCGCGCTCCGGCGCGGCGCCGCCCAGGCCCAATGCAGGCTCCACGCTGACGTGCTTGGCCTGTGCCTTCAGAGTGCCCACCGTGCAGTTCTCGCGGCCGAGGATGCTGAAGGGGTCGTAGCTGAACTCGCGCATCGCGTTCAGGTGAGTGATCTTGTTGATGATCTCGTCGCTGAGGTGCGCCGACTGCTTCTGGAACACCTCGGCCGAGTGCGGCCAGGTGCAGTCTGAATGCGGGTAGTCGCATTCCCAGCAGGCCATGTCCACGTTGATCGAGTCCAGGTTTTTCAGGCCGAAGGCGTCCTCGATGAAGCAGGTGATGAAGTGCTTGTTGAAAGTATCGCTGGGCTTCTTGCCGCCGAAGTTGGTGTTCGTCCAGGCGTGGTGATGGTTGTAGGTGAAGTCGGCGCGTTCCAGCAGGTAGGGAATCCAGCCGATGCCGCCTTCAGACAGAGCCATCTTCAGCTTCGGGAACTTCTTCCACATCGGCGCCCAGATCCAGTCGGCCGCCGAGTTGGCGATCGAGATCGGCATCGAGGTGATCCAGGCATCGATCGGCGATTCATCCGAGGCATGGGCCGCCTTGGCGCCGGTGCCGATGTGGCAGCAGACGACGACGTTGTTGTCGGCGCAGGCTTTCCACAGCGGGTCCCAGTGGGCGTTGTGGATGGAGGGGTAGCCGTGCACGGTCGGGTTGTCCGACAGCGTCACCGCATGCACGCCCTGGTCAGCCATGCGCTTGACCTCAGCGGCCGCCGCCTGCATGTCCCACCACGGCACCATCATCAGCGGGATGAAGCGGCCCGGTGCCGCATTGCACCAGTCGTGCAGATGCCAGTCGTTGTAGGCCTGGATGGCCGCCAGCGAAACGCCGCGGTCCTCGACGCCCTGGAAGCGCTGGCCGGCGAAGCCGGGGAAGGTGGGGAAGCACAGCGAGCCCAGCACGCCGTTGGCGTTCATGTCGTCGACGCGGGCCTTCACATCCCAGGTGCCGCGGCGCATGTGGGCGTAGGACAGCGGCTCCATGCCGTACTCCTCCTTCGGCCGGCCTACGACGGAGTTCAGCCCCATGTAGCCGGTGGCGCGCTCCTCGAATACCCAGACGTCGCGACCCTTGATCTGCTCGACCTTCGGGTGGCGGCCCTTGTACTTGGCGGGCATGTGGCGCTCGAAGGCGTTCGGCGGCTCGATGGCGTGATCGTCAACGCTGACGAGGATCAGGTCTTCCAGTTTCATCAACTTCCCCTTGGGTTGCGTGAGCGCCGAAGCGGACTGCGGCCGCGCTCGGTTCCGATGTGGGGCTGATGATAGGATCTAAATTGAACAGAATCAATGACTCTGTTCAGTAGTTGCGCACTGTCTGGTGTTTGTACCTAGAAGAGCGTCTTGGTCAGCGCAGTGCCGGCGGCGCGGAGCGCCTCCCCGATGGCATCCAAGCCGTCGTCGTCATAGTGGCCGCGAATCATCACGGCGGACAGCGTGAACGCAATCCTGCCGGAGGGATCGTAGACCGGGGCGGCGATGGCCAGGATGCCATTGGAGAAGTAGCCGTCGTCCTGGGCCCAGCCGCGCTTCCTGGCCCTGTTCACTTCGCGCCAGTAGGTGTCGAAGGAGAGGGGGCGGGACCAGTGGATGCCCTCGAACTCCTTGCGGGTCTCTTCTTCGCTCCAGCCCAGTTGGCCGATGAACAGGCGGCCGCTGGCGCCCATCAGCAGTGGCAAGCGCTGGCCCGGCGGCATGTCGATTCGCAGCGCGGCGGGGCTCACGACGGAGCTGACCAGCACGATCCGGTCGAGACCCATGCGGCGCCACAGCGTCATCGTGACCTGGTAGCGCGCCGCAAGGTCCTCCATCACCGGGCGGGCCAGTTCGATGCGCTGCCCCTGCGTCATCACCTGGTTGGCCAGCTTGGCCAGGCCCAGGCCGACGGTGTACATCTTGAACACCGGATTGAACTCGACCACCTCCTCGGCGACCAGCGTGCGCAGGATGTTGAAGCAGGTGCTCGGATTGATCTGCAGGTGGCGCGCGATATCGGCAGCGCGTTCGGGCGCCGCGGTCTGCGACAGATAGCGCAGGATGCGGATCGCATTGGAGACCGGCTTGACCGTGACGCCGCTGACGCTGGTGCTGTTTCGGGAGCCGTTGTCGGCGTCTTCGTCCACTTCATGTTCTTCGTTCGTCGCGCTGGGCATGGTGATGAGATGCGAGGATGAAGTGGTGCCGTGCGCAAAGCGTGGCCATGGAAAGGTGTCATGTCATTCTAGATATGGAAAAGCATTCCGATATCCGAATAATCACCGATCGGTCCGGCTCCGATTTGAAGACACAATCAGCATTAGTGTGCATAATTGGTCGACAAGAGATCGACGACAGGAGACAAGATGAGTTCGTCCGACACCCCGAAATTCCGCGTCATCGCCGACCGCAGCCGCTGCTGCGGCTACGGGCTGTGCGCCCAGGTCTGCCCCACGGTCTACAAGCTGGATTCAGACGGGCTTGTCTATCTCGATAGCGACCTGGTGCCCGCCGGCCTGGAGGAAGAAGCGAAGGAAGGCGCCGCGGCCTGCCCGGCCGAGGCCCTGGCCGTCGAAGCCGTCGCCTGACCATGGCCGGTCGCTTCGAAGGTAGGGTCGTCCTGCTCACCGGCAGCGGCGGCGGCCAGGGGCGCGTCGCGGCGCTGCGCTTTGCGCGCGAGGGCGCCATCGTTGTCGGCTGCGACGTCAACGCCGATGGGCATGAAGGCACGCGCGCGCTGATGGCCGCCGAAGGGCTGACGCTGCACGGCATGGCGCCGGTGGACCTGGGCGAACCCGAGCAGGCCCGCCAGTGGATTGAGGGTGCCGCGGAGCAGCACGGTCGCATCGATGTGCTCTACAACAACGCCTCGGCCGCCCGCTTCGGGCCGGTGGCCGAGCTGTCGATCGAAGATTGGCGCTTCACCATGCGCAACGAGATCGACCTGGTCTTCTTCGCCACCAAATATGCTTGGCCGCACCTGGCCAGACAGCGTGGCGTGGTGCTGAACGTCTCGTCCGTCGCCGCCTGGGGTGGTTCCAAGGCGGCCGGAATCTCGGCCCACGCGGCAGCCAAGGGCGCGGTGGTGTCGTTCACGCGGCAGATCGCGATCGAGGGAGCCAAGGTAGGCATCCGGGCGGTCAGCATCAGCCCGGGCTTCATCGCCACGCCGGGCACCGAAACCTTCATGCAGAACGCGGCGATGCGGGCCGTCATCCTGGACGGCGTACTGATGGACCGGCCGGGCGAATCCCACGAGGTCGTCTCCACGGCGCTGTTCCTGGCGTCCAGCGAAGCGTCCTTCATCACTGGCACCGACGTCGTCGTGGACGGCGGCCTACTGGCCCATTGAACTACCGGATTACCTGAGAGGACTCGACCATGGACATCATCGGCCTCGGCTACCTCGGTTTCGAAGCGACACCCGCCACGCTGGATCAGTGGCGCAGCTATGGCCCGGAGGTGATGGGCTTCCAACTGGGCGCCGTGCCGGCCAACGATCCGGAGTCGCTGTACTTCAAGATCGACGACCGCCGCAACCGGTTTGCCTTCCATCCCGGCAGGATCGATCGCCTGGCCTACATCGGCTGGGAGGCGCGCGGACGGATGGAGTTTGTCGCCGCGGTGGAGAAGTTCCGTGCGGCGAGCATCGAAGTGACGGTCGGCGATGCGGCGCTGTGCGAGCAGCGTGGCGTCAAGGAACTGATCCGTTTCAAAGATCCGGTCGGCTATCAGCACGAGTTGTACTACTCGCAGAAGTGGACGCCGAAGTCCTTCGTGCCGGGCCGTCCGCATGGCGGCTTCGTGGCGAACGCCCGTGGGATGGGGCACCTGGTCGTCATCACGCCGGAGTACCCGCCCGAGCTGGAGTCCTTCCTGATCGACCTGATGGGCTTCAAGTGGTACGGCGCCGGTGCGGGCAAAGGCAAGACCGGGTTCTTCCGCGCCAAGCTGAACGAGTCCACCAGCCATGACATCGCCTTCGGCTTCGGTGCCGGCAAGCGCGGCGTCCAGCATGTGGGCCTATTCGTGAAGTCGGTCCAGGATGTCGGCCAGACCTACGATATCGTCAGGAAGCGCAATCTGCCGATGATGATGACGCTGGGCCAGCACACGCAAGACCCGCACATGTCCTTCTATCACTTCAACCCGTCTGGCTTCGCCTTCGAGACCATCGTCGAGCTGGAGCCCTGGCATAACGACGGATTCGAGCTGAATCCGGAGAAGATGAGCACGTGGGGGCATGAGCTTGTCGGGCCGATCTTGGGGCCGAGCGTGCGCAATGTTGAGGAATTGAAGGACTTCTGATCTGCGCGCTGGGCGGCGCCTTTGACAGAAAGTTCCAACCGGCGTTTGCGGGTGCCGATCACGGCCAGCGGCATCCGCAGCTATCAGGACACCGCTTCTTAGTCGATCTGATTAGCTCGATGCCCGTGAGTCTACGCGTTCCTGCATCGCCGCATTGAACTCCCGCTTCAGCGTCGGGTAGTAGGCGATCTGCCCCTGCATGCCGCCTGCGATGTCGATGGACGCGCCGCTGATGAAGCTGGCCCGGTCGCTAGCCAGCAGTAGCACCATGCCGGTGACGTCTTCCGGCTTGCCGTAGCGGCCGGCGGGGACGACCTTGAGCACCATCTCGTCGAACTCCTCGCGCGTGCAACTGCCGGCCGGCATTTCCTTGAAGTGGCGGTTCCACTGGCCGGTGTCGATCCAGCCCATATTGAGTGTGTTCACCAGGATGCCGTCCTTGGGCAGGGACATGCCCAGCGTCTTGGACAGGGCGATGCAGGATGCGCGGTTGATCACCGAGGGGATGCCGTCCGGCGTCGGGATCGAGCCGGCCAGCGCGTTGATCTCGATGATGCGGCCCCAGCGCTGCTGGCGCATGTGCGGTACCACCGCCTGGATGAAGCGGAAGTGGCCCATCTGAAGCACATTGGCATGCTCGAGGATCTGCTCGGGCGTCAACGTGTCCAGGTTGCCGCCGCGGCCCTGGCCGGCGTTGTTCACGAGCACGTCCACGCTGCCCCAGGCGCTCGCCACCTCGTCCACGAAGGCCTTCACCGCCACGGTATCCGTCACGTCCACCGCGCGCGCGATGACGGCCTGGGCGGATTTCGCCAGTTCGTCGCCGACCGTCCGCACATCCGCCTCGGTGCGGGCACAGATGGCGACCCGCGCCCCTTCCTGTGCGAATGCGGTGGCGATGGCGCGGCCGATGCCGCGTGACGCGCCGGTGATGATGACGCGCTTGTTGCTCAGGTCGATGTTCATGAAGGGGGGCTTTCGCGGATGTCTGGCGATGCTGGCATTTATTTAAACACAAATAGAATATGTGTTCATGCAATTGGCCATTTCAATGTCTCCAACTGCGCGATGCGGAGGTCAGGCCGCCTTCAGCACCGTGTTGCAAGACTTCCATCGGCGCATCAGTTCAGCCTGCTTCAGCGTCACCGCTCTGGCGTTGCGGTCCCTGACGTGGCCGAAGCCCTTCACCGCCTGGGGCAGGCGCGCCAGTTCCATGGCGATGGCCATGCGTTGGTGATCAAGTTCGGCGGCGATGCCACTCATCAGTGCCTCGAAATCGCGGATGGCCTGGCGTTCGCTCCGCCGCTCGGCCGTGTAGCCGAAGGGGTCGAAAGGCGTGCCGCGCAGGCCTTTCAGCTTGGCCAGCGCCTTGAAGACGACGGCGACCCACGGGCCGTAGGCTTTCTTGACCAGGTGGCCCTGCTCATCCTTGCGCGCCAGCAGCGGCGGCGCCAGGTGGAAGCGCAGGCTCAGCTTGCCGTCGAACTGCTCACGGATCCGCTCGAAGAAGCCGGTCTCGACATGGAGCCGCGCCACTTCGTACTCGTCCTTGTAGGCCATCAGCTTGTAGAGGCTGACCGCCACTTCACGGGCGAAGCGGTCGCCGCCGGTGCGGCTCTGCTCGAGGCGCGCGATCTCGGTGACGAGGCGCCGGTAGCGCTGGGCATAGGCGGCATCCTGGTAGGCGCTCAAGCGCTTGTCCCGGTCAATCAGCAGTTGCGCCAGGCTGGGGAGGCGGTTGGGCATCAGCATGAGCGACTCTGAAGGGCGGATGCCTGCAGCCAGGCGCACGGCCGTCAGGTCCAGCGCGGCCTGGCGACCCCAGGTGAAGGCTCCCTGGTTCATGGCCACCGCGGCACCGTTCAGTTCGATCGCCTGGCTCAGCGATTCGCGCTGCAGCGGGATCCAGCCTTTCTGCCAAGCGTAGCCCAGCATGAACATGTTGCTCGCGACCGCGTCGCCGAGCAGGGCAGTGGCCAGTCGCGTGGCGTCGACGGCTGCGAGTTCCATCACTGCGCCGCGGACATGCTCCAGCAGGCCTTCCGGCGACGCTTGCCAATCGGGATTGCGCGTGAAGGCGCCGGTCGGTGCCACATCCGTGTTCATCAGCGCTCGGGTCCGGTCGATGGAAAGCGTGGCCATCGGATCGGTTCCGGCGCTGGTCATCAGGTCGCAGCCGAGGATCAGATCGGCCTGGGCCCGCGGCACTCGGGTGGCGTGCAGTTCGGACGGCGTTGCGGCCAGGCGCACATGCGACTGCACGGCGCCGCCTTTCTGGGCCAGGCCCGCCATGTCGAGCACACGGACGCCCTTGCCCTCGATGTGCGCCGCCATACCAAGGATGGCACCGATGGTCACGACGCCGGTACCGCCAACGCCAGCCACCAGGATGTTGTAGGGTTGAGCCAAGCTAGGCAGGGCAGGGTCCGGCAAATTCTCCGGCAGCCTAATCTTGCTGCGATCGGGCTTGCGGGGCTCGGCGCCTTCCACGGTGACGAAACTGGGGCAGAAGCCGTTCACGCACGAACTGTCCTTGTTGCAGGAGCTCTGATCGATCACACGCTTGCGGCCCAGTTCCGTCTCCAATGGCAGGATCGAGACGCAGTTCGACTGGATACCGCAGTCGCCGCAGCCTTCGCAGACGGCTTCGTTGATGACGATCCGCCTGGCCGGATCAGCCAGCTTTTTCGCCTTGCGGCGCCGGCGCTTTTCGGTGGCGCAAGTCTGCACGTAGACGATGGCCGAAACGCCTCCGACCTCGCGCACCTGACGTTGCAACGCATCCATGCTGTCGCGATGCGCGATGTGGCTGCCCGGCGGCAACTCATTGAGGCTGAAGTTCTCCGGTTCATCGCTGACTAGGTGCAATTCGCGAACGCCTTCCGCAGCGAGTTGATGCATCAACTGCGGCACCGAAGGCGCGCCTTCAACAGGCTGGCCGCCGGTCATCGCGACCGCATCATTGACCAACAGCTTGTAGGTGATGTTGACCTTGGCCGCGACAGCTGCCCGGATCGCCAGCGAGCCTGAGTGCATGTAGGTGCCGTCGCCGAGGTTGGCGAACACATGCGGCGTGTCCGTGAACGGTGCGGTGCCGATCCATGTGGCGCCTTCGCCGCCCATCTGGGAGAAGGTCTCGGTGCGCCGGTCCATGCCTTGCACGAGGTAATGGCAGCCGATACCGGCGAGCGCCCGCGAACCCTCGGGCACGCGCGTGCTGGTGTTGTGGGGACAGCCAGAGCAGAAGTAGGGCACCCGTTGCGGCAGGCTCGGATCGACCGGCAGGCTTTGGCGAATTGCCGTGCAGCCCTCGCCGAGCCAGGCGCTGACGCCCGGGGGCAGGGCACTGCGACCGAGCACTCGCTCGAGCCGGCGTGCGATCGCATCGGCGATCACCGCGGGGTTCAGCTCGCCATTGGGCGACAGCAGGATATGTTGACTCGGCACCTTCACCCACTCGCCGGCATCGTCGTACTTGCCCACGACGCGTGGACGATCCGGCTCGTTGTACAGGTGTTCCTTGATCTGGTACTCCAGCACCTGGCGCTTTTCCTCGACGACCAGGATCTCCTCCAGGCCCTGCGCAAACTCGACCACGCACTGCGGCTCCAGCGGCCAGACCACGCCCACCTTCAGCAGCCTGAGGCCCAGCGCAGCCGCGCCGTCCACGTTCAGCGCGAGTAGCTTCAGTGCCTCGCGCACGTCCAGGTAGCTTTTGCCCGCGGTCACGATGCCCAGCCTGGCCTGCGGCGCCGACCAGTCCTGCCGGTTCAGCCGGTTGACGCGGACGTACTCCAGCAGCGCGTACAGGCGCTCACGTTGCAGCCGGTTCTCCTGGACCAGTGGCGGATCGGGCCAGCGAATCGAGAAGCCATCCGGCGGGATCGGGTAGCTGTCGGGGATCCGGATCTCGACGGCCATCGGATCAATTTCCACCGAGCCGGAGGACTCGACCGTGTCGCTGACAACCTTGTAGCCGACCCAGCAGCCCGAGTAGCGCGACATCGCGTAGCCGTGCAGGCCGTACTCGATGAAGTCGTTGAGATCAGCCGGCGCCAGCACGGGGATCATCGAGGCGATCAACGCATGCTCGCTCTGGTGCGGTAGCGAGGAAGACTTGCAGGAGTGGTCGTCTCCTGCCACCAGCAGCACGCCGCCCTTAAGTGCACAGCCGGCGATATTGCCGTGCTTGAATACGTCGCCACATCGGTCAACGCCGGGCCCCTTGCCGTACCAGAGGGAGAACACGCCATCCACCCGCGCCTTCGGGTCTAGTGCGAGCATCTGCGTGCCCCAGATGGCCGTGGCGGCAAGTTCCTCGTTGAGGCCCGGCTCGAAGCGAATCTTGCGCTCCGTGAGGCGCGCCTTGTTCTTCCAAAGTTCCAGGTCGAGGCCACCCAGTGGCGAGCCGCGATAGCCGGAGACAAAGCCCTCGGTCTTCAACCCCACGGCCTCGTCACGGGCTTTCTGGGCCAGCAGCATGCGCACCAGCGCCTGTGTTCCGGTCATGAAGACGCGACCGGCAGGGAGGTCGTACTTATCACTCAATCGAACGGAGTGGCTCATGTGTGCTGGGCGTCGATGTGACTGATGTAAACAGAATTAGATAGTTTGTTCACAAAATGTGCCATAGTCGAATTCAATTTCTTGCCTCGCACATTGACATTTCCAATGTCCAAGACGACCACTACCGCCGAAGCCCGCGCCGTGCCGCGCTTCACGTTCCGACAACTCCACTACTTTGCTGCCGCGGCTCGCTGCGGTCAGATTTCGGTGGCATCGGCGGAGGTCGGTGTCTCACAGTCTGCGATGACCTTGGCGATAGCTGAACTGGAACGGTCGGTGGGCGCCACGCTGTTCGAGCGTGGCCGGCACGGCGTGAGCCTGACCTTCGAGGGCCAGGCCTTCCTTCAGCAGGCCGAGGGGCTGTTGCAGGCAGCGCGGGAAGCGTCGCGGCTGCCGTTTCATCGGCCAGCGAACCTCACGGGCCGGCTGGAACTGGCAGCCACGTACACGGTGCAGGGCTACTTCCTGCTGCCGATGGTGGCGCGGTTTCGCAAGCTGTTTCCGAACGTCGAGGTGGTTCCGATCGAACTGCCGCGTCCCGAGATCGAGAGCCGGCTTCGTGACGGGTCGCTGGAACTGGCGGTAGTGCTGCTGTCCAACCTGCAGTCTCGGGCAGGCATTGCCACGCGCATGCTGGTCAGTTCTCGCCGTCAGGTGTGGGTCTCGCACAACCACCCGCTGGCAGGCCGTAGCGTCGTGAACTGGTCAGACCTTGCACCCTATCCATACATCGTGCCGATGATGGACGAGGCGGACAGCAACTCAAGGCGTTACTGGGAGCAGGCCGGGCTGGAGCCCGCGTCCTGGATCCGCACCTCGTCCATGGAGGCCTTGCGTGAGATGGTCGCGTTGGGGCTCGGCGTGACCATCCTCTCGGATATGGTCTTCCGCACCTGGTCACTGGACGGCCGGCGCATCCAGCCACTGCCGCTCGACCAGCACCTGCCCGTCATGGAGATTGGGCTGGCCTGGCGGACCGCGCCTAATCTCTCTCCCTGCGCGACGGCGTTCCGGGATTTCCTGGGGCGCGCCGGCCCCCAGACATCGGACACCGAGGACGCTGTGGTGCGCGAACCTTCAGGTTCGCGCGTCCGTGTGTCGCCGTCTGTCTAAGAATCATCCTGCTGGCGCAAGCGCAGCGTGAACCGCCCCGGCGGGGCGGTTCAAACTGGTGACCATCAGCGTCTTGAACCCAGACCTGGCGGTACTCTGGAATGAGAGCGATCACCACGGTCTCCAACGAAATCGTCCCACCGGTTTCGCCCGAACCTGCATGCTCGCCACTCGCATTCACGCCCCGGCTTCCTTTCCCGCAGACGCTGTTGCCGCTCGGGCTTGCACCACAGTGCGACTGCCCGCTAGTCGCAGGGAAACCAGCCCACCGGCCCGGTCCAAATCACCTCGGGCCGGAAGTTCCCCGGCGCAAATGCCGGTGACCGAATGAAGTAGGCCCGCGTGACCGACACCTTCATCCGTGATTCCGTGAAGTCCTCGACGAACCCAAAATAGCGAACACCATCCCGATCCTGGCAGACCGCCCGGCCTCGCTCCCGCATGAGCTGCCATGCGCTTCGGGCGCGAGCCTCTTCCCTCATCTGCCGCGACTCCGCGTCGACTGCCGCCATGATCTTCCTTTGCTGGACGATCCGGTCCGGCATAAAACCGGCCCGCTGCAGCACCAGTTGATAGTCCAGCGACGGCGGCTGCCTCGTCGGCTCCACGTAGGTGATCTCGACCGATGACGAGCCATCCCCGTACCAGCTCTTCAGGGCCACCGCGAACAGGATCTTGTCCGGATCGTCGCCGGAGTGGCACAGCTTGTTCGCGTCGAAGCGCCCGCTCTGCCGCGCACACGCCTGCCGGAACCCTTCGTTCCAGCGGATCTCCTTGTCCGGACCGCCAGGCTTGTTGAAGAGGGACAGCGTTCGCAAGCCGTTGCCCACGGCAACCTTGGGCCGGGGCAGGTACGGTGTGGTGTCCACCTTCTCCGGGAGCGTTCCCGCGGCCCAGGCATACGCCCAGCTCAGCGCATGATCCCTGGGTGTCTGCGGCAGCGACTCACATCCCACGAGCACCAGGGACGTGACCAGTGCGGCCGTCCCTCTCAAGACCCAGGCACGCTTGGCGCACCCACCTATGTGCGACGACACAACGACACGAGACGCGGTCATAAGTCCTCCTTGATTGTGATGACCGGGAAGCGCTGCTTCGCGCGCACACACCGTCGCATCAATGTGCGAATTAGTGTGTGTTTGAATGAGTGTACTTTCGACACCCTGCCGGGGTGTCTCAGGCCTCTCCCCGATCCCGCTCGCGCGCCGAGGCGCCATCCCGCCCGGCCGCTCACCCGCAGGTCGCGTTCGGCGCCCGCATCCGAGAGCTGCGACTGCAGCGCGAGCTCACCCAGGAGGATCTGGCGGCGCACTGCGGCCTGTTCCGCACCTACATGAGCCGCATCGAGACCGGCAATGCCAACCCGACGCTGACCATGATCTGCGCGCTGGCCGACGCGCTTGGCGTGACGGTCGCCGACCTGTTCCCGGCCGGCACCCCGCCGAGGCCGGCCCGTGGCAGCAACCGCAAGCAGGGCAATCCGCCGTCGCGTGGGCGAGTGCGCTGAGCGCCTGGTACGACTCACACGCACCCCGACAGCAGCCAGTCGATCCAGCTGCCGCGGCGCTGCTCGTCAAAGCCGCTGACCGGGAACTCCTCGCCCCGCGGCAGGTGACTCCGCAGCGTCTGTGCCAGGGCCTGCGAGCGCGGGCCGGCCGCAAAGACCCCGTCGCTTACTGCTTCGACGAGCTGACAGCCCCGCTCCAGGCCTTCGAACGCGCGGATGAGTTCGGGCGCCGAGACCTCGTGGAACTGCAACTCCAGCCATCGCGACGGGCGCAGTTCCGCGCGCGCCGTCTGCGCCTCCGACACCGCCAGCGGCGGCAATTCGGATTCCCGAGCCAGACCGTCTAGGAACGCTGGCAGGCGTCGCAGGGCTTCGAGCCGCTGCCTCGGGCTGCAGCGCCCGTCCGGCCGGGGCGCAGGCTGCTCCCGAAGGAGACCATCTCGCCCGGGTGGCCTGTCCAGGTAAAACGCCGCCCACCAGCGCGCCGCGTGCGGACTGCCGACGGCCTCCTTGAGTTCAGCCTCTTCGGGGAAGTGCCAGGCGACGTGCCGAGCGCGGTCGCGGTGTTCGGTCAGCGCCGGCGGTGCGTCATGACCAAGGCTGAGCCTTGCGATCAGGCCGGCCGCTGTCTCGATGCTGCGCACGGCCAACAGCAGCCCGTAGCCCCCGAGATCTTCCAGCCGATGGGCGATGGAGGCCGAGCCAGGGTAGCGGTCGAGTGCCATCCCCGCCAGTTCACGCAGGCCTGGCGGCATGTCCTCGGTGCCCACCCAGGAGGTCATGAGCTCTCGCCCCAGGTTCAGCGCGATGCCGCGTTCATCAAACGTGGTCATGGCCGCTCCTCAGTGCAGTCCGATCGGCCGCACGAAGCCACCCAGAATCTCCAGATAGAGCTCCGGCTTGATGCGGCCCAGCCGATGCAGCAGCGTCAGTCCAATCACGGACGGCTCCAGTGGCGTCAGGCGCAGATAGCCTTCGGACAACGGCACCGGCGCCGCCAGATCCGGCAGCAGCTGGCTGAGGTTCACAGCGGCAATGCCCGGGCGGTCCACAATCCAATCCAGCAGCTCGACCTGATCGGCCGCGCTCAGGCTGCGCTGCGGGCTCGACAGCACCCAGCGCAATTGGCATCCGCGGGGCAGCAGTTCGCGCTCACGGGCGTAGTCCTCGATCTGGCGTTCGAGAGCCACAACCTGGGGCCAGGTCATGCCCGGTGTCGGGACGATGGAGAAGGAGAAGCCCAGGGCTTCCGGGTCAGGTGCGTTCATTCGAGACTCCAGGAGGTACGGGGATCGAGTTGGCCCGCGCGCAGCCCTCTTGCGGACGATGCGCGTTGGCTCACGGATGAAGGGACGGATCAGGCGCAAGTGCGGAGGAGGCGGCGCCCGTGCGGGTCGGAGGCAGGCGGTCGAGGTCATCGCGGCCTCACATACCGACTGCCACTCGGGCGTCCACGGGGTCGACGCATTCGCGTGCAGCGTCGTCCGTTGGCGGGTCGGGGTCCTCGGGGCCGCGCGCTGACCTCGACGCAGCCGCGGCGAACGGCGAACCAGACGCGCGAGCCCAGCGGGCCGAGGCCCTCATGAGCCCCGGGCGGCAGGGTCACCTCCAGGCGGCCGAGTGCGCTGCGCCGGAAGGTGACCGTCCAGGTGGGGCCGGTCGGGGTACGGCGTGAACGTGCGCCGCGCTTCATGCGGCGATCTCCAGCGTCCAGCCCCGACCGGGGTCGTGGACGACCCGATGCCCCGCGAGTTGCACGCGGGTCGGGAAGTGGCGATTCGCCCACCGCGCGAGGTCGCGGATGTCCGCATCCGTGTCGAGGGTCAGCAGCCGATCCAACGACTGACGAGCCTGCATCAGGGCCGCCCCCCAGGTCTGGGCCTGAGCAGACTCAGCGGTCCAGAGCCCAAGCCTGATGACGGCGAGGCTGGGGTAGCCGATGCAGGCGGCGCCCGCGGCTGCGCGCAGTTCGTCCGGCAGACCAGGCTGGCGCTGGATCTCCTGCAGCACCAGGTAGGCGGCACGGACGGAGTTGAGTCCGAGGGCGTTGATCCTCATGCGAGCTCCCAGACCTGCAGAGCGATCGGCGCCACGGAGAGCACCTCGGGCTGCTCGCTTAGCCAGTGGCACACGCCCTGGCAGAGCGCGGGCGAGATGCCGCGCTCGGGCTGCCTGAGCACGACGCTGTCGGGGGTGACGGCGACGCTCACCTGGAAGCCCTGCAGTCGTTGGGCGAGCCGGCGTGCGACGGCGCCGCGAGCGGACCAGGGGCCGCGGAACTGCACGCACAGATCGATGCGGGAGGGATGACGTTCGCGCCAATCGGCGGAAGAAGGATGGGAAGCACCTGTGCTCACGATCCAGCCTCCTCGTTGGCGTCCGGCGTTGTCGAGCCCTCCCGGGCTTGCCGGGCTTGGCGCAGCATCCAGCGCTGCATGCGCCATTCCGGCACCATGCTGCGGATCAGCGAGAACAGCAAGGCCGACGCCAGGGGCAGCTCCTCGCCGAGCTCGCGCCCGGCGGTGTTGGCCAGCACCTGGGCCAGCGACTGGACGTCCGAGTAGCGGACCACGGCGACCGCGGGATGCGCCGACAGCCAGTTCACGATGGGCTCGCCGTCGGCCTCGCTCATCGGCAGCAGCAGGCTGATCACCATGTATTGCTCGTCGTTGGCATAGCCGCCGAGCAGGCCCGCCGACTCGAGCAGAAAGGCCAGGTCACGTTGCAGTGCGTGGATGGCGTCCTGGCTGGTGTCGGGTTTGAACTCCAGGCGGAAGTGCAGCGTTGGCTGGACCAGGGCGCGGGACATGTCGAGGTCGTTGCCGAGGATTCGGCCGGCGCTCCAAATGAGTGGGCGCGTGCCGCGGAAATCCGCGCGGGGCGCGAGGAGGTCGAGGCCGGGAGGCAGAAATTCGTCGGACATGAAGGTCTCCAAAGGTCGTGGTCACGATCCCCGGCGGTCGGCAACGGTCGGCACTGGGGCCTGCCGTCATCGCCGGGGCATTTGCGAGCGCGTCGAAGCGAAAGGCTTGGCAGCGCAGGGACTAGTTCGGGCAGTGCTCCGCCGGCCCGGCCGCTCTGAGGAGGCTGGCCGTGCGGGTCACTTCAAATGGCAGGCCGAGGGCCTGGCGCCTGGCGGGGCTTCGAGGGACTCGAAGGCGTCAGGCGGCGAGTCGCCAAGGGGAGGGCGGTGGCTGCGGATCCTGGGCCGAGGGCCTGTCGCGTGACAGCGTCTGCTGAAGCATGCGGTCGAATGCCGAGCCGTCGTTGCGCGTCAGGTTGGGGACATAACGGCTATACACGCGGAACAGCATCTCGGTGGATGCGTGTCCGAGCTGGCGTGCGATCCACTCGGGCATCTCGCCTGCAGCGAGCCAGAGCGTGGCCGCCGTGTGCCGAGTCTGATAGGGACGGCGCAGCTCCAGCCCGAGGTGCCTCAGCAGCGGATACCAGACGCGCTTCGTGAAGTTGATCGTGTCGACCGGCTCGCCCTTCAGGTTGCAGAAGACGTAGTCCCGGTTGCCGGTGGCCTTCTTCTGGGCGAGCAGGGCGTCGTAGACGACCGAGTTCATGACGATGTCGCGCTGGGACGCATCGGTCTTCGTGTAGTCCTCTTCGCCGCCGACGATCGTCTCGCGCACGAGGATGAGGCGGCGCTCGAAGTCGATGTATTTCCACTTCAGGCCGTGGATCTCGCCGGAGCGCATGCCGGTGAAGAAGCGCACCGTCAGGTAGTGCTTGTAGTCGGGCCGGACGCGCGCGATCAGGTCCTGGACCTGGGTCAGCGTGAACGGCATGACGTCGGACTTCGGGATCTTGAGCGGCTTGAGCCGCCCCATCGGCATCGTGAACTCGTAGCGGTCCGCGGCCTCCTGCAGGATCTGGCGCAGGATCAGCATGATGGTGTTGATCCGGGCCGGGGAGAGCTTTGAGCCCTCGCGGCGGCCGGGGAGCTTGGACAGGTGGGCACGGAACTCGAGGATCTGCGCGCGGGTCACGGCCGACACAGCCGTCGTGCCGAATCGCGGCAGCAGATGCTGATCGAGCAGGCCGCGGACGGTGGCGTCGTAGGTCTTGCGCCAGCCGACGCGGAACTCGGAGTACCACTGGTCCGAGAAGCTGCGAAAGCTGAGACTGCATGGCACCGCACTGGTTATCGGGGTGACCACTGATGGGGGTGGTAGCACCTCATGGGTGGCGGCAGGAGATGTGGAAGTCAGCGGGACAGCAAGGTCCGGGAAGAACTTGCCCAGGTCGAATGTCCCTGTTCGAAGCGCCTCATTGAGCGATTCCAGCTTGGGGGCCAGTCGCTTTCGAGCGGCTGGGCTGTCTACTTCATCGGTTTGGGCTCGGTATCGAGCGCCGTTCCAGCGGAAGTCGAAGAACAGCTGGTGGTTCTCTTTTCTCGAGCGAAGGCTTGCCATGGCTTGCCTCACTCGATCGCGACGGGCATGGCGACGGAATCCGTGCTGCCCAATTTCATGTCGACCTCGATCGGCTCCCAGAGGAAAAGGATCTTCCGACCTCCGAAGGGACGGATGTAGTGTTTGCCCTCGATGAGGACGTTGTCCTTCAGTTGGTTCCGGATCGTCGCCGGCGTGTAGCGGATCCGTGCGGACAACTCGTCGGTCGTGAGATAAGTGACACCGTTCATGCTAGCCTCCTGAATCAAAGCGCAGCCCTATGCATCCAATGCAACTTATGTGCATCACATGGATTGCATAGTAGCACTTCAATGCGCGTTTGCAACATTAATGTTTCAGGTGCGCTACATGATTCGCTTCCGTCTCGCTGAGCTATTGGCCGAAGCGCAGTTCCAGCAGGGACGCAAGATCACGCTGTTGGAGCTCGCCGAGGCCACGGGCATCAACCGGATGACCTTGTCGAGGATGCTGAATCACAAGGGCTACGTGACCACCACGGAGACGGTGGAGCGGTTGTGCCGCTTCTTCCGATGCGCGGTTGGCGACGTCGCCGTGTACATCGACGACGAAGCTAAAGAGGCAGAAGAGGGCGCCGGCAGATAACGCGGCATCACGTGTGATCGTTAGTTCTGGCGAGGGTTGTCGTCAGCGACGGCTTCGCGTCGATCACATCCGGTTGTGTAGCCTGCGCGCCCTACTGTTATGGGCCGTTGACCCGGAGGCTGATCTCAGTCGTTCGCGGTTCAGCGCCTGACCAGCCGTTCCGGCCAAAACCGGCCACTGCGGTCCGATGGGCTGACTGGCAGCTTCATCATTGCAGATTCAACGGTCGCTCGACAGTGGCGCCCGCCCGGTGCCTGCTTGAACAACCGTTGCTGGGCTACGCCACTGGCTCAAACCGATTCTGCCCTTAGCGGCCTGGCGCTGTGCGATGAAGTCCGCCGGCGCACCTCACGTCCGCGGCACCGATGACAATTGATGCTGCACCCGCAGCGAATCCATCAGGCGCTTCCAAAGCCCAACAGGCTTCGCACCCACTTCCAGATGCCCAAGCTAGGTGCGTTCGACAAGGAAATGCCTGACGGCGCTCCTGATACGTCGGCAGAGGCGGATGGCACCGATGTTCCGACAGAGCTGGCCCCGTTCGTTTGAACACGGAGTCGGGGTTCGATAAGTGGAACTCGATCCGTCAGGCTGCCTGTTGAATCGCCGGCAGCGACGCGAA
>BFBZ01000219.1_pt1 | contig 70118 bp, 61 predicted proteins | sample 1888401 | NCBI WGS metagenome assembly BFBZ01 (sample SAMD00112614, study PRJDB3348) | symbiont metagenome | host: Chara braunii
CCGCGAAATGTGGCATTCAAGGCAAGGCCTTAGATAAATGGGGGCGGCGCGCAGGCGCGCTCCGCATGGCTTTGTTCCGCATGAGGAGTGGCCAAAGCGGTTCCATCTGTGCATGATCCCGCCCGCAAGGTGGGTGCAACGGTGTTTCCGGAGCTTCGAAAGCATTTCTGGCGGCGCGCGATCGGTTTGGTCGCGGCCTATGCTTTCCTGCTGCAATCGTTCCTTGCACTGAGCATGGTGACGCAGGCTGCTGCGGCGGGATCGCTGTCGCATGGCGGCACGTTCTTCGTGCTGTGTTTGAACGACGACAGCGCGGCGAAGGACGATGCGAGCGCGCCGATCAAGCCGGTGACGCATTGCCCGGCCTGTACGCTTGCTGTTGTTTCGGGTGCCGCCCCTGAGTCTGCCGCTCTACCGACGCAGGTTTCCTACATTGAGCAGCGCACGCCGTTCATCACGGCCGAAGCCTGCATTGCCTTCCATCAGGCCCGATCCGGGCTGACACGAGCGCCTCCGCAGAACGTCTGATCCGAAGCCGGCCCTAGGAGCGCACCCAAGCGCGTCTTCGGGGCCGTTCCGATTCATTCGTTTCTCTGTGGGGATAAAATGTCACGTCTGTTGCGCACCTCGTGCGCGGTTGCGGCCCTTGTTTGGGGCTGTCCGAATGCTTTTGCTCAATCGAACGATCTTCCAACCATCACTGTCACTGGCGAGGGCGCCGGCAGTCTGACGGCGCCGAGCGTAGCGCAGCAGCGCCGCGAGATGAACCAGATCGCGGGCTCCGTCGGCTTCGTCGACAGCGAGGCCTTCAAGAACCGCTACACCAGAAATCTTTCCGACGTGCTGAAGGACTCGCCCGGCGTCAACGTGCAGGAGCGTTACGGACAGGAGTTGCGCGTCTCGATCCGCGGCTCTGCCATCGCGCGCGCGTTTCACGGTCGCGGTGTCGATATTCTCCAGGACGGCATCACGTTCAACAATCCGGACGGCAGCGGCGACTATTACCAGATCGATCCGCTCGCGCTGCGCGCGATCGAAGTCTACAAAGGCGGCAACGGGCTCGCCTACGGCTCGTCGTATCTCGGCGGCGCAATCAATTTCGTGACGCCGACCGCACGCACGGCGATTGCGCCGTTCATCCTGCGCTTCAACGGCGGAAGCTGGGGGACGTTGCAGGGCAACATTCAGGCGTCGCGGGTGTGGGGAGACTACGACGCGCTGGTGAATGCGACGTACTCCCATCAGAACGGCTACCGCGATCATTCGCTGTCGGACTACCAGCACTACAACGGAAATTTCGGTTACCGCATCAACGCGAACGTCGAGACGCGCTTTTACACCGGCATCTACAACACCGATCAAAAGCTGCCGGGCTCGCTGAACCTCACTGACGCACTCAACAATCCGACGATGGCGGCGCCGACGGCCAAGTCGGGTGATCAGGCGCGCAACGTCCGGCTTCAGCGCATCGCCAACCGCACCACGGTGCGCCTCGACAGCGGCAAGATCGATTTAGATACCTGGGCGATGCACAAAACGCTGATGCATCCGATCTTCCAGGTGCTCGATCAGGACGGCTGGTCGTATGGCTTTGCGCCGAAATACACCGGCTCGCTGAACCTCGGCGGATTCCGCAATGACCTGATTGCCGGCGCCCGCGTCTATGCGGGCGACAACGCGGCGCGGCAGTTCGTCAACGTCTCCGGCACAAGCGGCGCACAGACGCTCAACTCCCGGCAGGTGGCAAACAACTACGAAGCCTATTTCGAGAATCGTTTCTTCTTCCTGCCGCAGGTTGCGCTGATGACCGGCGCGAAGGTGTTGCGAAGCGAGCGCAAGTACACCGACTACGGCGGCTTCACGACGCCGGCTTCGTACAACAGCAGGATCTACGACGGCATCAATCCGAAGGTCGGCCTGATCTGGGAGCCAGCGCGGGATGTCCAGGTGTTCGCTGACATCACGCGCAGCATGGATGTGCCGGACTTCACCGATCTGACACAGGTGATCGGCACCACGACCCAGTTCGTCCCGCTCGCGCCGCAAAAGGCATGGACCGCGGAGGTCGGCAGCCGTGGCCGCGTCGATCGCTTTACTTGGGACATTACGCTCTATCGTTCGGAAATCCGGGATGAGCTGCTTCAGTTCACGGTCGCACAGGGTATTCCGGCCTCGACCTTCAACGCGCCGAAGACGCGGCATCAGGGCGTCGAGCTTGGCGGCTCGGTCGAGGTGCTGCGCAACATCACAGGACCGGTAAAGGGCGATACCATCACGCTCAGCCAACTCTGGAACTACAGCGACTTCCGTTTCGTCGACGATCCGATTTACGGCAACAACAAGATCGCCGGCACGCCGGATCACATCTTGCGCACCGTCGTGACCTACCGGCATCCGAATGGGTTCTACTTCGCGCCATCGGTTGACGTCATTCCGACCGGCGCATGGGTGGATTACGCCAACACGCTGCGCGCGCCATCGCACACGCTCGTCAACTTGCAGACCGGCTACGAGACAGCGAAGGGCGTGCTGCTCTATCTCGATGCGCGCAACCTGACCGACCGCCGCTACATCTCGGACTTCGGAACGGTGACGGATGCCCGCACGGCTTCGACGGCGGTGTTCTATCCGGGCACCGGACGCAGCGTGTACGTCGGCATGCGCTTCGCACTGAATTGACTTCGATCAAAGAGGAGAACGGATCATGAGACTTCCAATTATTCTCAGTGCTTCAATCATCGCCATCGCGCTGACAGGGGCCGCTCGCGCCCACATCACGCTGGAAAACCAAGAGGCGAAGGTCGGCGCCTCCTACAAGGGCGTGCTGAAAGTGCCGCACGGCTGCGAGAAGAGCGCGACCGTCAGCATCAGGGTGAAAATTCCGGACGGTGTGATCGGCGTGAAGCCGATGCCAAAGCCGGGATGGACGCTGACGACGGTGACGGGCAAGTACCCGAAACCGTACAAGCTGTTCCACGCCGAGATCAGCGAAGGCGTCAGCGAGATCAACTGGTCCGGCGGCAAGCTGCCGGACGCTTGGTACGACGAGTTCGTGTTCCAGGGCTTCGTCGCAGGCGATCTTGCAGCCGGCAAGACGATCTACTTCCCGGTGGTGCAGGAGTGCGAGAAGGGCGTGCACCGCTGGATCGAGATTCCGGCGGAAGGGAAGTCTGCGGCGGACTATCCGGAGCCTGCGCCGGGATTGAAGCTTGTACCGGCCTCCGGCTCGCATCACTGATCCGATGCGCGCGCTGGCGTTCGCAATCGTGCTGGTGTCCGCGCTTTTCGGCGCGGACGCCGCACACGCGCACGCCTCGTTGGTCGGCAGCGAGCCGGCCGATCGCGCGATGGTGGCGGAAAGCCCCCATGTGCTGCGGCTCATGTTCAACGAGCCGGTGTCGCCGCTGACGCTGCGCCTCGTCACCGCCGGTGGCGGCGTCCTCGATCTCGCGGACGTCGTGGCGGCGAATACAACGCTGACCGCTCGTCTGTCGGGACCGTTGCCGCAAGGCACGCATGTGCTGAGCTGGCGCGTGGTGTCGGCGGACGGACATCCGGTCGGTGGCTCGATCGTGTTTTCGGTCGGGCGCGTAACGGCAACGCCGGAATTATCGTCCTCAAATCTACCGCGCTGGCCGTTGTGGCTCGCGAAGCTCGGGCTTTATGTGGGGCTGTTCATCGGCATCGGCGGCGTGTTTTACGCGGGGTGGGTGGGCCGCGCACCGCTTTCGAACAGCACGCGCACGCTTGTTTCTTCGGCGCTCGCCGTCGGGCTGTTCGCAGCCGCTCTGTCGATCGGGTTGCAGGGGGCGGATGCGCTTGGCGAGCCATTGTCGTCACTCCGGCAGACGCGCGTGTGGCTCACCGGCTTTGCGACCTCGTATGGATTGACGGCTTCCATCGCGTTGCTCTCGCTCGCTGTCGCGGTGGCGGCGAATACGCGAGGCGGTGCGCGCACGCTCTCTGCCTTGGCCTTGATCGGCGCGGGCGTAAGCGTCGCGGCCAGCGGACACGCCGCAACCGCCGACCCGCAATGGCTGATGCGGAGCACGGTGTTTGTGCACGTCGTCTGCATCGCATTCTGGGTCGGTGCGCTCGCGCCGCTCGGTGCGGCGATGCGGCGGGGCGGGGAGGCCGAACTGGTGCGGTTCTCGCGGGCGATCCCGTGGCCCGTTGCCGCGCTGATCGCAAGCGGCGTGTGGCTCGCGGTCGTGCAGGTCCGGCATGTCGAAGCGCTCTGGACCACGGCCTATGGCACTGTCCTTTCGGCAAAACTCGCGGCGCTCGCGGTGCTGTTCGCGCTTGCCGTTCACAACCGGCGGCTGACGCCGCGCGTGCTCGAAGGAGATGCGAGCGCCGTTCGGCGGCTTCGTTTCTCGATCCGTGCTGAAATCGCCGTGGTGGCGGTCATCCTTGGTCTCGTGGCGTGCTGGCGCTTCACGCCGCCTCCACGGTCGCTGATCGTGGCATCCGAAGCGCCGGTCCACGTTCACGTCCACGCCGCCAAGGCGATGGCCGACATCAGGATCGAGCGGAGTGCCGACGGCGCGCGGAGCTTCCTCATCTCCATTCTCGACGGTCAGTTCGGCCCGCAGCCGGCCAAGGAGGTGACGCTGATCCTCCGGAAGCCGGATGCCGGCATCGAGGCGCTGCGGTGGCCGGCGGCACGTGTCGAGGACGCCCTCTGGCGGGTGGACGGTGTCCGGCTGCCGCTTCCCGGCCGCTGGCGGGCTCAGGTCGATATTCTGGTCAGCGATTTTGAGAAGATCGTGATCGAAGACGATATTGATCTGCCGCGCTGAATGGCTTTTTTGCCATGCGTTAACCGTGTTGCGCGCGATTTTCGGAAAAAGGGAAAACATTAGGCCGCCAACGCGTTCCTCTCCCGCGACCCGTCGGATTTCGGGAGGAGGAAATCATGACAGCAGCAGCGAACGGACTGCGCGTCCTTGTTGTCGAGGACGAATTCCTGATCTGCGACATGATCGCGGATGCGCTCACCGAGCAGGGGTTCGAGGTTCATGCCGTCGCCAATGCCAAGGCGGCGCTCCGTCATCTGGCTTCCGGCCTGCCGTGTGATGCGCTGTTCACGGACATCAATCTGCCGGGCGGCGTCGATGGAATCGATCTGGCGGACTTGGCCCGCGAGCTGCGTCCCGGTTTGCCGGTGGTCTACACGTCCGGCGCAGCCAAGAAGACCGAGGTCGAGCAGGTTCCGAACTCATCGTTCATCGCCAAACCCTACGACCCGGAGACGGTGTGCAAGGTGGTTCGCGCCTTCGCGGTTCTCTACGCGCAGGGGAAACAGGCGCAGCCGTCCGCTCAGCTTTCGGCGAGGAACTCTTCCAGCCAGTGGATGTGATAGTCGCCGTTGATGATGTCCGGGTTGCGGACGAGGCGCTGGAACAGCGGGATCGTGGTCTCGATGCCGTCCACCACGAATTCGTCGAGCGCGCGCTTCAGGCGCATCAGGCATTCGGTGCGGGTCTTGCCGTGCACGATCAGCTTGCCGACGAGTGAATCGTAGAACGGCGGAATCGAGTAGCCCTGATAGACGGCGGAATCGACGCGGATGCCGAGGCCGCCCGGCGGATGGTACGACTGGATGCGGCCCGGCGAGGGCAGGAAGGTGCGCGGGTTCTCGGCGTTGATACGGCACTCGATGGAGTGACCGCGGAACTCGACATCCTTCTGCGTGATCGTGAGCGGCGTGCCGGCCGCGACACGGATCTGCTCCAGGATCAGATCGATGCCGGTGATCATCTCGGTCACCGGATGCTCGACCTGGATGCGCGTGTTCATCTCGATGAAATAGAACTCGCCATCTTCGAACAGGAACTCGACCGTGCCGACGCCCAGATATTTCAACTGGCGCATCGCGTTGGCGACCGTCTCGCCGATCTTGTTGCGGGCCGCGAGGTTGAGCGCAGGCGAGGGGCTCTCCTCCCAGACCTTCTGGTGGCGGCGCTGCAGCGAGCAGTCGCGCTCGCCGAGATGGATGGCGTTGCCCAGGCCGTCGCCGAGGACCTGAATTTCGATGTGGCGCGGCTTGGTCAGATACTTTTCGAGATAGACCGCATCGTCGCCGAACGCAGCCTTCGCCTCGGAGCGGGCGGTGGCGAGCGCGTTGGAAAGCTCTTCCTCGGTCTGCGCGACCTTCATGCCGCGGCCGCCGCCGCCGGCTGCGGCCTTCACCAGAACCGGAAAGCCGATGGTGCGCGCGATCGCGAGCGCATCGGCATCGGTGGAGACGCCGCCGTCGGAGCCGGGCACGACCGGAATGCCGAGCGCCTTCGCGGTGCGCTTGGCCTCGATCTTGTCGCCCATGATGCGGATGTGCTGCGGCGTCGGTCCGATGAAGCCGATGCCGTGCTCACCGAGGATTTCGGCAAAGCGCGCATTCTCCGAGAGAAAGCCGTAGCCCGGGTGCACCGCGTCGGCGCCAGTGATCTCGCAGGCCGCGAGCAGTGCCGGAACGTTGAGATAGGAATCCTTCGCGGGCGGCGGTCCGATGCATACGCTCTCGTCGGCGAGGCGGACGTGCATCGCGTTCGCATCGGCCGTGGAATGCACGGCGACCGTCGGGATGCCAAGCTCCTGACAGGCGCGCAGCACCCGAAGCGCGATCTCGCCGCGGTTGGCGATGAGGATTTTATCGAACATGGGCCGGGGCGTTCCCCCGTTCACTCGATGATGACCAAGGGCTCGCCGAACTCGACCGGCTGAGCATCCTCGACGAGAATCTTCGTTACCGTGCCGGAGCGCGGCGCGGGAATCTGGTTCATCGTCTTCATCGCTTCGATGATGATGAGCGTGTCGCCGGCCGAGACCTTCGCGCCGACTTCGATGAACGGCTTCGCGCCCGGGGCGGCGCCCATGTAGGCGGTGCCGACCATCGGCGAGGTGACGACGCCCGGGTGCTTCGAGAGGTCGGACGGCGTGGCGGCCGCTGCAACCGCGGCAGCAGCCGGCGTGACTGCGATGACCGGCGGCGGCGCGACATGGGTGATGCTGGCCGCGCGGCCGACGCGCACGCGAAGCCCCGCGCGTTCGATTTCGATTTCGGTCAGATTGGTCTCGTCGAGCAGCTTGGCAAGCTCGCGGATCAGGTTCTGATCGATGCTGGAATCTTTTTTGGTGTCGTCTGCCATTTCGTTTCGATCTCGCGCGCTTGGTGTGAGCGCTTTGCGGTCAGCGTTTGGATTTCATGCCCGCGATCGCCGTGATCGCAAGCGCATAGCCTTGGATGCCGAAGCCCGCCATCGTCGCCTTGCAAGCCCAGGCGATCACCGATTGGTGGCGGAAGGCTTCGCGCGCGAAGATGTTGGTGACGTGGCACTCGATGACGGGGACGTCGATTGCCTTGATCGCGTCGTGGATCGCGATGGATGTCGTGGTGAAGCCCGCGCCATTGATGACGACGCCTGCGGCTTTCTTGCTGGCAGCCTCCTGGAGCCAATCGACGAGGTCACCCTCGTGGTTCGACTGGCGGAACACCAGCTCGAAGCCTTGGTCCTTGCAGGCCTTGGCGCAGAGCTTCTCAACGTCCTTGAGAGTGGCGCGGCCGTACAACTCCGGCTGGCGGGTGCCGAGCAGGTTCATATTCGGCCCGTTGAGGACGTAAACCGCCTTCGCCATGAGCGCCGTCGCCTGTTAACCCAATGATGGCGCCCGCAAATCGGCTGGCAGCCCACAATCCGGGTGCTTTATAGGCAGATGGGCCGAAAAGGGGAAGCCTGGCCTATTTTGCGGCTTTGGCGCCCAAAGCCTTGGCCGCGGCCTCCAGGCCCCGGCGCTGTTCGGCGATGGCGGCGGCAAGCTCCACGTGCGTGCCGGGCGTCACGCCCTGGCCGGTGGCGATGATCCGGGCGCGGATGGCTGGATCGGCGGCGATCTCCTTGATGTCGGCGGCGATCCGCTCGCGGATCTCGTTCGGGAGGTCGCGCGTGCCGTAGAGGCCGACGAGGCCGTCGAACAGGAGACCCGGCGCGCCGGCCTCGACCACGGTCGGAATGTTGGGAATGGCTTCGGCGCGCTCGCGGTTGGTCACGGCGAGAACCTTCACGCGGCCCGCTTCGGCCTGGGCCCGCACGATGGCATAGGCGCTGTTGAACACTTGAATGCGGTTCTCGGAGAGATCGTTCAGCGCGGTGACCGGATCGCGATAGGGCACCTTCGCCATGTCGAGACCGTCCATCTTCAGCCAGCCGGCGAACACGAAGTCGGTCGCGCCGGTGACGGTCGCCCAGTTGAGCTTGCCGGGCTCGGCCTTCGCGCGTGCGATCAGGTCGTTCATCGAATTGATGTTGAGCGTGGGGGGAACCGACATCGAGACGATGGTCGTGGTTACACGCGCGACGGGGCTGAGATCGTTCGGATCGTAGGGCAGCTTCTCGTGCAGATAGGGATGGGCGGTGAAGGCCGCGGCCGGTCCCCACAGGAAGACGTGATCGTCCTTCGCGCCGGTAAATGTCGTGATGGCGACGAAGCCGTCGCCGCCGGGCCGGTTCTCGACCACGACCGGCTGGCCCCATTTCGCCGAGAGCTTTTCGGCGAACAGCCGCGCGCCGATGTCGGCGCCCGAGCCCGCGCCGAGCGGAAGGACGAATTTGACGGGACGAGACGGCCAGCTTTGCGCTTGCGCCGATGTCGCGAGTGCGCCGAACGCCAATGCGCCAAACACGGCCGCGCGCAAAGCACATGCAATCCGATTCATCCCATATCCTCCCTGGACTCTCGCGCTCTTGATGGCGCTTGTTATTGCGCAGCCTTGATGCCGAGGATGCGTCCGGCTTCGGCGGCCTGCGCTTGTTGCTTCTCCATCGCCGCAGCGAACTCCTGTGGGCCGCCCGGATTGACCACCTGTCCGGTCGCGGTGAGGCGCTGCGCGATGGCGGGATCGTCGAGCACCGCGCGCACGTCGGCAGCGATGCGCTCGCGCAGCGGGAGCGGCATCTCGCGCAGACCGAACAGGCCGACGAGTCCGTCGATGGTGATGTCGGGGAAACCGGCTTCGGCGAGTGTCGGGACGTTCGGCAGCACGGCGGCGCGCTGACTCGCGGTGATCGCGAGCAGCTTCAGCTTGCCGGAGTCGATGTGCGGGCGAAGGATTGCGTAGGCCGACATCATGAGCTGGATGCGGCCTTCGGCGAGATCGGTCGCCGCCTGCACCGTGTTGCGATAGGGCACCTTCTCGATCTGCAGGTTCATCTTCTTCTGGAAGCCGTCAAAGATGAAATCGAAGAAGCCGGTGATCGTCGCCCAGTTGAGCTTGCCCGGATTGGCCTTGGCGTAGGCGACGAGATCGCCGAACGTCTTGAACTCGGACGAGGCGGGCACCGCGACGCCGACGATGGTGTTGGTCATGCGTGCGATCGCGACCATCTCGCGGATGTCGTAGGGCATCTTCTCGTTGGTCCACGGATGATGTGTGAACGAGGAGGTCGGTGACATCAGGAGCGTGTGGTCGTCCTTCGCGCCGAGGAACGATGTGATGGCGACGATGCCGTCGCCGCCCGGCCTGTTTTCAACGACAACGGATTGGCCGCCCCATTTGGCGGACAGCTTGTCGGCGACGAGACGCGCGGTGATGTCGGCGCCGGAGCCGGGGCCGATCGGCAGGACAAATCTGACGGGCCGTGACGGCCATTGGCTCTGCGCGCGGGCGAGGGAAGGGAGTGCGAGCGCGGCGGCGGCGGACGCGCCGCCCACGATCAGCGCGCGGCGCGTGGTGGGCAGCCCCTGATGGGGCGAAAGTTTCTTGTTTGGCATTGGCAAATCTCCCGGCCTGAAGCCGCCGTTCGCGCGCATTGCCGCGCGCGAGAATCCGGCGGCTCAGTGGCCGGGATGGTGTTGGATCAGAAAGCCGCTGTAAAGCAGACCTTCGGTCAGCAGGTCGCTTTGCCGCAACGGGCGGAGTTGATCTTCTCCTTCAGCGCGGCGAGGCCGACGGCGCCGACCACGACGTTGTCGCCGATCACGTAGCTCGGCGTGCCGTTCAGCCCGAGCTTCTCGGCGAGCTTGAAGGACTCCTCGAGGCTCGCCTTCACCTCGTCGCTGTTCAGATCCTTCTCGATGCGGGCGACGTCGAGGCCGGCCTCCTTGGCGGCAGCCATTGCGCGCGCCTTGTCGGCCTGACCGCGGCCGCCGAGCAGCTTCTGATGGAAGTCGAGATACTTCTTGCCGGTCTTGTCCTGCATGCGGACGGCGACCGCGACGCGCGCGGCTTCGACCGAGCCCGGACCGAGCACCGGGAATTCCTTGAGGACGACCTTCAGCTTCGAGTCCTCCTTCATCAGCGCCATCATGTCTTCCATGGCGCGCTTGCAGTAGCCGCAGTTGTAATCGAAGAACTCGACGAAGGTGACGTCGCCTTGGGGATTGCCGATCGTGACATGGCGGGATGAATTGAAGATCGCGTCGGCGTTGTCCTTCACCGCGGCCTGGTGCTTCACGGCTTCGGCTGCGGCTTGCTTCTTCTCAAGTTCGGCGATGGCGTCCTGGAGGACCTCCGGGTTCTTGAGGAGATACTCCTTGATGATGCGCTCGATCTCGCCGCGTTGTTCGGCGGTGACGCTCTGCGCTTGAGCGGCGAGTGGAGCCGCAGCCAGCATCAGGCCGGCAGCAAGAGCGGTACGGAGGAAGGGGCGCATGATCTCTGTCCTTTTCGGCATTAACGGAATGGGCCGCCGCTCGGCTGCGGCGGTTTGTAACCCACGATGTCGTCGGCCTTGACCCAGCCGGGTGAGCCGACCGCGAAACGCGTCTTGGCGCGCGTGGCGAGCTCGCGCGCTGTCTTTGTATCGCCACGGGTGAACGCCGCCTGAGCGGAGGCGAGGTCGGCCTGCGCCAGATCGCCCTTGCGGCCATAGGCCATGGCGAGCTGGGTGTAGCCATCGGCCGACTCCGGCTCCCGGGCGAGCGCGGCTTTCAGCATGTTCACCGCTTCGTCGGCGTTCTTCGGATCGTTTGTGGCGATCAGCGCCTGTGCGAGCAGGACCTGAATGAGCCCCGGCACCGGCGCGAGGCTGACCGCGCGGCGGAGCGGCGCAATGGCCTCGTGGGGCTTGGCGCCTTCGAGCAGCGCCTGACCCTTCAACTCATAGAAGTAAGGGTTGTTCGGCTGCTGCTGGATCAGTGCATCGATCTGCGCGATCGCCATGCGGAGGTCCGCGTGCCGGTAGGTCGCAATCGCGCGGGCGTAGCGCGCGGCCATGCTGTTGTCGGTGATCGGATAGCGGCGCATCACCGTATCCGGCCGTTCGAGGAAGCCGATGAGCTTCGCCTTTGCCAGATCGTGACGAAGCTGAAGCTCGGGCGAGTCCTTCTTGTCCCAATATTCGTTGCGAGCGAGCGCCTCGAGCGCGGCGACACGCTCGGCCGGCATCGGGTGCGACTGGGTGTAGGGATCGGCGCCGCGTGCTGCGAACAGGATCTGGTCGGCAAGGCGGCGGAACGTGTCGGCCATGCCCTTCGCAGACTGTCCGGTGGCGGCGAGGAACTTCACGCCGGCGCGGTCGGCCTGTTCCTCCTGCGCGCGCTGATAGGACAGCAGCGAGCGCATGATCGCGGACTGTGGTCCGTAGATCGCGGCGGAGGCGTCCTGCGGTCCCGAGCGGCCGGCCGCGACCATCGCGCCGATCGACAGCAGCATCGCGATGATCGACTGCGTCTGCGCCATCGCGAGTTGATCGCGCAGCTTCGACAGATGGCCGCCGGCGATGTGGCCGGTTTCGTGGGCGAGCACACCGATGATTTCGTTCGGCCGCTGCGAATCCATCAACGCGCCGGCGTTCACGAAGATGCGGCGGCCGTCCATGACGAAGGCGTTGAACGAGCGATCGTTGATGATGGTGACCTGGATGCCCTGCTTGGCGAGACCCGCTGCGCGCAGGATTGGTGACGTGTAGTCGCGGAGGAGTTGCTCGATCTCGGCGTCGCGGATGATCGGCATGCCGCGCGGCAGGTCGGGTGCGGACTGCGCGCGAACCGGCACTGACGCAGACGTGAGCGACGAAGCGGCAACCGCGAGCGCGGTCAAAAGCGCCATGACGCGCACGGCTGGCATCCGTACGCGTGGCCTGCTAGGTCTCGGAAACCCGGTCATATCCGCTTGGATTCGCGCCATTATCCGGCGCAACCTAGTGGTGCCGCCGGACAGGGTCAACGCGCCTTCCGATCACGAGTGCTTGCGAACGCCCCACGGTTAAATTGCCGCCGAATGAGGCGGTTGCGGGGCGGGAACCGCCGCCCGAGGGAGACTGTGAATGATGCTCGATAGGGCACGGCGGCTGATGACGCCTTCGGCGCGCAGCGATGTGCCGCCGTTCATTGTCATGGACGTGATTGCGGCCGCGACCAAGATCGAGGCCGCGGGTGGCCGCGTCGTGCACATGGAGGTGGGACAGCCTGCCGCGCCCGCGCCGAAGACCGCCATCGAGGCTGCGCGCGCGGCGCTGTCGGGACACATCGGCTACACCGAGTCGCTCGGCATCTGGCCTCTGCGCGAGCGCATCGCGCGGCACTACCATGAGACCTACGGCGTTGAGGTTTCACCGGAGCGCGTCATCGTCACGACCGGGTCATCGGCGGGATTCATCCTGGCGTTTCTTTCGATGTTCGAAGCGGGCGACCGCGTCGCCATCGCGTCGCCCGGTTATCCGCCGTACCGGCATATTCTCACTGCGCTCGGCTGTGAGCCGGTGCTGATCGAGACGACGGCTGCGACGCGCTTTGCCATCACCGGCGACATGCTGCGCGCGGCGCACGCGGAGAAGAAGCTTTCCGGTATTCTCGTTGCGAGCCCCGCGAACCCGACCGGCACGATGATGACGCCGGAGGCGCTCGCCGACCTCATCAATGTCGCGGAAGAACTCGGCGTCAAATTCATCTCCGACGAGATCTATCACGGGCTCGACTACGCGATGCCGGCGGAGACCGCGGTGAGGCTCTCCGAGAACGCGCTCGTGATCAACTCGTTCTCCAAATACTTCTGCATGACCGGCTGGCGCGTCGGCTGGATCGTCGCGCCGGAGCCGCTCATTCGTCCGATCGACCGCCTGCAAGGCAATCTCGCGATCTCGGTGCCGACGCTGTCGCAGATCGCAGCGGCCGCGGCGTTCGATGGCCGCGCCGAGATGGACGAGGTGAAGCACGGCTACGAAGAGAACCGCCGTATTCTGCTCGAAGGCCTGCCCAAGATCGGCTTCGACAAATTCCTGCCGGTCGACGGCGCGTTCTATCTCTACGCCGACGTGTCGAAGTTCACCGACGACAGTTTCGATTTCGCGAGCCGCATGTTGCAGGAGGCGGGCGTCGCGACCACGCCGGGTGTCGATTTCGATCCCGAGCATGGACGTCACCGATTGCGCTTCAGCTATGCGCGCTCCGCAGACGACATGCGTGAGGCGGTTGATCGCATTGGTAACTGGTTGCGCACGCGCTGAATGTCGCTAGGCTCGCCCCCGAACCGGTTCGTCAACGCCGGGTGGGAGGACGCATGATTTCGGGCCGCATTCGCGCATTCGTTTTGTCTTTGATCGCTGCATGGGCGCTGCCCACCGCCGCGCTCGCCGAATATCCCGACAAACCGATCCGGCTCATCGTCCCGCAAGCACCGGGCAGTGCGACCGACAACGTGGCGCGTGTGTTCGCCAACGACTTCGGGCAGTTGCTCAACCAGACGATCGTTGTCGAGAACAAGCCGGGCGCGGCCTTCACCATCGGCATGGACTTGGTCGCGAAGGCGCCCCCCGATGGCTACACGCTGATCGTCGCGCCGATCGGCGCGCTTGCGATCAGTCCGAACATGGTGGCGCGGCTGCCGTTCAGCATCGAGAAGGATTTCCAGCCGATCGTGCTGATCGCGCGCGGGCATCTCGCCGCGGTCGTTGCGCCGAACTCCGAGATCAAGTCGATCAAGGATCTGATCGAGGAGGGCAAGAAGAACCCCGGCAAGCTGACCAATGCGTCGTCGGCGAGCGGATCGCCCGGCCACGTCGGCGCCGAGCTGTTCAAGTCCATGGCGGGCATCGACGCCGTGCACGTGCCGTATCGCGGCGGCGCGAATGCAATCTCCGATCTGCTCGCGGGCCGCGTGACGTTCATGTTCGAGAGCCTGAATTCGGTCTCGCCGCATATCCGCTCCAACGCGGTGCGCGCGCTCGGCGTGAGCGGCGATCAGCGTTCGACGCGTTTCCCGGAAATTCCGACCATCGCCGAAGCCGGCGTGCCGGGATACAGCGCGCCGACCTGGACCGGGCTGGCGGGCCCCGCGGGAATGCCGAAGGAGATCGTCGCCAAGCTCAACGCCGTCGCCAACAAGCTGATCCAGACGAAGGACTTCCAGGAGAAGTTCGCACGCGTCGGCGACGAGCTGGCCGGCGGCACACCAGAGGAGTTCGCCCAGACGATCAAGACCGATCTGGCCAAGTGGAAGACCGTGGTGGAGAAGTCGGGCGCGAAGCTGGAGTAATCAGAACTCCACGTCCAGCTCTTCCAACTCCTCCGGCTCCGCGCGGGCGGCGTCGATCCATTCCTGCATCAGCGGCATCGACAGGATTGTCTTGTTGTAGGCTGCGCACATGACGTCGAGCTTGACGTCGTAGGTCGCAAAGCGCGTGCAGACCGGCGCGAACATGGCGTCGGCGATGCAAGGGCGGCGGCCGAACAGGAACGGTCCGCCGTATTCGTTCAAGCAGTCACGCCAGATCGTGCAGATGCGCTCGATGTCGGGCAGGGCGCCGGCGAAAATCTTGTAGCCGTTGTAGTGAACCTTCAGATTCATCGGCAGCGCGGAACGCAGGTTGCTGAAGCCCGAATGCATTTCGCCGGAGATTGAACGGCAACGCGCACGGGCCGCCGCGTCATTCGGAAGAAGACCGGCCTCGGGCTTCAACTCGTTCAGGTACTCGGCGATCGCGAGCGTGTCCCAGATCTTCACGCCATCATGGGTGAGGCAGGGCACCAGGAACGACGGCGACAGCAGCAAAAGCTCCGCCCGCGTCGAGGGATCGTCGCTCGACACCGCGGTTTCCTCGAAATCGAGGCCGGCCATCTTGCAAAGGAGCCAGCCGCGCAGCGACCACGAGCCGTAGTTCTTGCTGGCGATTGCCAGCGTGGCCTTGGGCATCGTTGTTATCCCCCAACAACCCTTTTGAATCGGCCCGGCTTTAAAATTATCTCGCAGCGCAACATAAAATGCACTAGCCTTTTTCGTGTTTGAAGCGGCGCGGCCGGGCCGGGCAGCGGGCGTCTCAAAGGGTTGGGGAATGCTGTACCAGGCCTATCAGGCCCAGGCGGACCTCATGGCGCCTGTCCGGTCGTTGGCGACGCTGGCCGCGAATGCGATCGGCCATCCGTCCGCCGGCATGCCGGGGCATGGCTTCGTCCGCAATCTGACCGCGGCCTACGAGCTGATCTCGCGCGCGGGGCTCACCCACAAGCGGCCGGCCTTCGGCATCGGCAGTGTGATGGTCGGCAACCGCGAGGTCGCGGTGCGCGAGGAGGCGGCGCATGTGACGCCGTTCGGCACGCTTCTGCATTTCAAGAAGGACGTCGAGAGCGAGCAGCCACGCGTGCTGCTGGTTGCGCCGTTGTCAGGGCATTTCGCGACGCTCCTGCGCAGCACCGTGAAGACGATGCTGCCCGAGCACGACGTCTACATCACCGACTGGCACAACGTGCGTGACGTGCCGGTGTCGGCGGGCCGCTTCGGCTTCGACGAATACATCGAGCACATCATCAGCTTCCTCGAGGTGATGGGTGAGGGCGCCCACGTGCTCTCGGTGTGCCAGCCCTGCGTCGCGGTGCTCGCGGCGGCGGCGGTGATGGCGCAGGGCAATCACCCCTGCCAGCCGCGCAGCATGACCCTGATGGCGGGCCCAATCGACACCCGCGTGAACCCGACCAAGGTGAACGAGCTTGCCAACTCCAAGCCGATCTCCTGGTTCGAGAACAATCTGATCGCGCGGGTGCCGTTCCGCTACGCTGGCGCATACCGCAAGGTCTATCCGGGCTTCGTGCAGCTTGCCGCCTTCATGAGCATGAACATCGAGCGCCACGTGAAGGCGCACCGCGAGCTTTACGAGAACCTCGCCAACGGCGAGCACGAGAAGGCGAGGGTCACCAAGGATTTTTATGACGAGTATTTCGCGGTGCTCGATCTCACCGCGGAATTCTATCTGGAAACGGTGCGGATCGTGTTCCAGGAACACAAACTGCCGACCGGCCAGCTTGAGTTCGACGGCCAGAAGATCGAGCCGCGTGCGATCCGCCGCACCATGCTGCTCACCGTCGAGGGAGAGAAGGACGACATTTGCGCGGTCGGCCAGACCGCGGCGGCGCACGACCTCTGCTCGGGGCTGCGGCAGTACCGCAAGAAACACCATATGCAGACCGGCGTCGGGCACTATGGCGTGTTCTCGGGGAAACGCTGGGAAGGGCAGATCTATCCGCTGGTGAAGAACGTCATTCTGTCGAGCGAATAACGCCCCGCTCGAATGTCCGGCGGTTTCAGGCATTATGCTCAGCCGAGACTCTCCTCGGTCTGCGGACAGCCATGCCGATGACATTCCTCAACGCTGATCTGATCCGAAGCCGCGCGTTCCGGCGGGCGATGTCGTTCGTCATCGGGATCGGCATCCCGGCGGCCGTGTGTCTGTGGCTCCGCCTGTCCGATGGTTTGCTGCTCGCCGTCATCACCGCGCTGATGTTCTCGTTTGCCGACGACGAGGGGCCGCTGCTCAATCGCTTCGTCGCTCTTGGGCGCTCAGCAGGAGGAATAGCGCTCGGCGCTGCCGGCGGGCATCTGCTCGGCGGATACAGCCCGCTGTTCTGGGTGTTCTTCGTCGCGGCCGCCTTTGGCGCGGGATGGCTGAACCGCGCAGGCCGCACCGCGCACATCGGCGCGCGGCTGGCGGTCATGGCAATGGCCATCACAGCAGGGACACCCGGATTGTCCCGCGTCGAGGTTCTGTGCGTGGTGGGCTCATTGGCGGTCGTCATCCTGGCGCGGCTCGCCGATCACGCGGTGTTCGGTTCGTTGCCGGCCTCGAAGCTCAAGGCAGCGCCGGCCGTGCCCGAAAACGACTGGCTCTGGGTGCGCTATGCCGCGGCCTATGCCGTGGCCGCCGCCGCGGGGCTCTGGCTCGGACTGATGGTCGATCCTGCGCATGCGATCTGGGTCGCGATCACGACATTGGTGGTGATGCAGCCGGATGACCGCAGCAACTACCGGCGCATCCTCGAGCGCGTCGTCGGCACGATCATCGGGACGGCAGCGGCCTTTGTCCTGACGCGGCTCGTCCTGCCGCCGTCGCTGACCGTCACGGCGATCGTCGCCACGGCAGCGGTGCTGCCGCATCATATTCCGCTGCGCTACTGGGCTCACACCGCCGCCATCGCGCTGCTGGTGCTGATGAGCTACGACCTTGCCTCCGAGATGGGCGGTACCTTCGCCACACCGAGCGTCGGGCTGTTCACCGAGCGGCTGGTCGACGTCTTTGTCGGTGCGGCGCTGGCGCTGGCCGGGACCTTCGCGGCGTTTCCCTGGAATGTGCTGCGGGCGCGAGAGCCGGAAGAGCAGGGCTGACCTGCGCCGGGCGCTTCGGAGCGGCTCTCTGTTCTTTTTGCGAACCGTTCCTACATAGGAAGCCCGAAAGGCATTCTCATGTTCGAACTCAATGCACAAATCAGCGAATTCGAGGAGGCTGTGGAGCCGGTGGCGGCGTCTGAGCCCGCTGCCTCTGACGACAGCCTCCTCGATGCTTATTCCAACGCCGTGATGGCCGTGGCCGACCGCGTCGGCCCCACGGTGGTGCGCGTCGAGCGCGCGCCGTCGAAGGATTCCCGCGGCGGCATGGGCTCCGGCGTCATCATCTCGCCGGACGGCCTCGTGCTGACCAACAGTCACGTGGTCGACGGCGCGCGCGATCTGCGCCTGACCGACACCGAGGGCCGCACCATGGAGGCGCGGCTGATCGGAGAGGACCCGGATACCGACCTTGCGCTCCTTCGCGCCGGCGCGGCGCGGCATCTGGAGTCCGCCACGCTCGGCGACTCCAAGAAGCTGCGGCGCGGCCAGCTCGCGGTCGCGATCGGCAATCCGCTCGGCTTCGAGTCCACGGTGACCGCAGGCGTCATCTCGGCGCTCGGGCGTTCCTTGCGTGCGCGCACCGGACGACTGATCGAGGACGTGATCCAGACCGATGCCGCGCTCAACCCCGGCAACTCGGGCGGGCCGCTGGTGTCCTCGCGCGGCGAGGTGATCGGCATCAACACCGCGGTGATCGCGGGCGCGCAGGGCATCTGCTTTGCGGTCGCGAGCAACACGGCGCAGTACGTCCTGAGCGAGCTGATCCAGCACGGCCGGGTGCGCCGCGCCTTCATCGGCGTCGCAGGCCAGACGGTTGCGGTGTCGCGGCGGCACGCGCGGGCGGCGGAAATCGACAACGCCTTCGGCGCGATGATCACCGGCGTCGAGCCGGACAAGCCCGCGGATGTCGCGGGGCTGATGTCCTATGACGTGATCGTGCGTCTCGACGGTGCACCGGTGACCGGCGTGGACGACCTGATCCGGCTGCTCAACGCCGAGCGGATCGGCCGCGCGATACCGGTCGACGTGCTCCGCCGCGGGCAACTACGGACTTTCACGCTGCATCCCAAGGAGCGTCAGGCTGCGAAAGCGGCCTGACGTTCTGCGGAGATTTGCGTAGCATCGGACTCTTCTGCGGGAGAGTTCGATATGACGCATGTTATCCGTTCGCATTCGGTGCCGGCTGCCGTTCCGGCGCTGCTCGGCGTCATCGCGGGCTTCGTCGACATCTGCGCCTTCCTTGGCCTGTTCCACATCTTCGTTGCGCAACTCACGGGCAGCTTCGTCTACGCTGGGGCACATCTGCTTTCCGGCGATCATGAGTGGCTGGCGTTGCTTGCCATTCCGGCGTTCTTCCTCGCCGGATGTCTCGCCACCGCGCTCGCGTTCAACCGTGCGCCGGGCGGACGGGCACTCGCCTGGGTGATGGCGCTGGAGTGCGTTCTGCTCGCCGCGATGATGGCGGCCATGATGACGATGCCGCTCGGCAGCATCACTGCGCCGGGCGTGGCGGCCGCGGCGCTGCTTGGCATCTCCGCGATGGGCGTGCAGAGCGCGATGGTGCGGCTGTTCATGCACGGCGTGCCGTCCACCAACGTGATGACCACGAACACGACGCAGCTTGCGATCGACGCGACGATTGCATTGATCGCGCTTGTGCGCCGCCATCAGACGGATGCGGAAGCCGGGCAGGCGAGGGGGGCGCGGGCCCGGCTCGCGCTTCAGTGGCCGCCGATGGCGGGGTTTGTCGCGGGCACGGCGATCGGCGCGGTGGGTTACGAGCTTGTGGGTGCGAGGGCGCTTGCAGCGCCACTCGCGGTTGCCTGTGTGCTGCTCATCTGGTCGATGCGGCGCGAGCGGCAGGCCGCGCCGGCCTGACGTTCAGCGCTTTTTCGCTCAGCCTTTGGCCTTCAACGAATTGAACAGATCAAAGGCTTCCTTCGGCTTCATGTTCTTGTGCACGACCGCGCTGACCGCCTCGATCATCGCCTTCGGCGCGTCGGACTGGAAGATGTTGCGGCCCATGTCGACACCCGATGCGCCCTGCCGCACGGCGTTGTAGGCCATCGTGAGGGCGTCGAGCTCCGGCAGCTTCTTGCCGCCAGCCATCACGATCGGCACCGGGCAGGAGGCGGTGATGGTCTCGAACCCCTCGTCGACGTAATAGGTCTTCACATATTGCGCGCCGAGCTCGGCGATGATGCGGCACGCGAGGCGGAAGTATTTCGCATCGCGAACCATATTTTTCCCGACTGCGGTAATGCCCATCACCGGCATGCCCACGCGCAGTCCGGCATCCACAAGCTTCGTCATGTTGTGCACCGAGCGGGTCTCGTGCTCGCCGCCGATAAAAACCTGGATGCCGACGCCGGCTGCGTTGAGCCGCACCGCGTCGTCCATATCCATCGCGATCTGCTCGTCGGAGAGTTCCTCGCGCAGGATGCTCGGGCCGCCGCTCGCACGCAGCACCATCGGCTTCTGCGATTCCGCCGGGATCATCGAACGCAGCACGCCGCGCGTGCAGAACAGCGCGTCGCATTGGGGGAGCAGCGGCAGAATCGACAGGTCGATGCGCTCGAGGCCGGTGGTCGGACCCTGGAAATAGCCGTGGTCGATGGCGAGCATGACCGTACGGCCGGACTGCGGGTTGAACGTCCGCGCCAGGCGGTTCTTCATGCCCCAGTCGAGCTGGTGCGAACCCTTGAGGAAAAAACCAGGCGTTTGCTGCGGCTCTCCGGCCTGATAGCGTTCGCCTTCCTTGTCTGCTTCCGGCATCCCGTCCTCGCGCCTCGTTCAACGAAGCGCGAGTGATAACAGCCTTTATGCCATGATCCAATTCAAACGAATTGGATCATGTTCGATCAGAAAAACGCCAGCGTGCGGATTTCGATGCTTTCGCGCGGCCGCGCATTGGCCGGCGAAGTCGGATCGTCGAAGGCGGTGTGGGCGGTCCAGCGGGCGCGGCCGTCCTTCGCCGAGTCGTAGACCTTGAACACCAACGCCTCGTCACGGGCCTGGCGCGGGAACCAGAACCACTTGTGCTTCGGGTTGTAGGCGATGGCGTAGGTCTGGCCGACGCGGTTCGGATAGCGGCGCTCGGAAATGATGAAGTCGGCGGGATCGACGCTGCGCGCGTCGGCGATGGCGAGCGGATGGGTCTCGACCGGGTAGCGGATCGGCCGCCACACCTGGATGATGGCGAAGCGGCGCTTGAGCAACTCGTCGGCCTCGTCGGGGAGGATGTCGCGCAGGCGCTGCGGGCCGGACCATTCGGTGTAGTCGTTGTGGGCGCGGCGCACGACCTCGCGGATCTTGTGCTGCTCGCGGAAGGCATCGTCGGCGGTGCGCAGCGTGTGATCGAACACCACGACGCGTTTCGCGCCGCTCTCGGCTTTGATCAGCGCCTCGACCTCCGGATAGTAGACGCGCTTGATCTCGCTCTCGTCGAGAAAGTTCTGCACCTTGGTGTCATGATGCACGAAGCGGAATCCGTCGACGTCGAGCTTGAACTCGCCCGCATGCGGCCGGCCGTTGTGCATGACGACCTTCTGCGGATCGGGCTCTCCGCCGTTCCGCACGTCGAGCGAGCCGGGGCCGCCGGTGTAGGTGAACACCTCTGTGCCGTTGTTGACGAGATAGTTGACGATCGGCTCGATGGTCTGCGGGGCAGTGACTTCGGCGAGTGCGGACATGGATGCCTCCGGCGTTATTCGGGGGAATCTAGGCCCGCGCCGGAATGGCGACAATCACAGAATCGCGAGGAACAGTTTTGTTCTACCGGAGCGCGGCTGCGATGTTGCCGCCGTCTACGGTCGTGACATCGCCGGTGGTTTTCAACTCCAGCGCCTGATGCAGGAAGGCCTGCGCCACGTCGTCCGCGGTGACCTCGCGGCCGAGCAGGTTCCCGCTCATGTAGTCCTTCTCGGTGACGCCGCGCGCCTTGGAGCGCTCTTTGATGAAGTCGTCGGTGAGAAGACCGGAGCGGATACGGTCGGCGTTCACCGCGTTGGCGCGGATGCCGTCTGAGCCGTAATCGAGCGCGTACTGGCGCACGAGGAACAGCGTTGCGGCTTTTGGCAGACCGTAGGGGCCGAAGTTCGGGCCCGGGTTCACCGCCTGCTTGGAGACGTTGAACAGAAGGCAGCCGCCGGTGCCTTGCGCCAGCATGATCTTGGTTGCTGCCTGCGCGACGCTCTGGTGCGCGAAGAAGTTCAGCTCAAAACTCTTGCGCAGAATCTCGTCGCTCACTTCACCGATGCGGCCTTGCCAGGCGGCACCCGCGTTCGAGACGACGATGTCGACGCCGCCGAATGCCGTGGCGGTCTGGATGAACGCCGCCTGCACCGACGACGGATTGGTGACGTCGCAGGCGAGGGCGAACGCATTCGGACTGATCGCCTTGGCCTTCTCGGCGGCCGCAGCCGGGTCGAGATCGAGGAGCGAAACCTCCGCGCCAGCCGCGGCGAACGCCCGTGCGGTCGCTGCGCCAATCGCGCCGCCTGCGCCGGTGATCACGGCGATCTGGCCGGCCAGCGGCTTCTCCGGATTTTTGCCGAGCTTGGCCTGCTCGATCGGCCAGTATTCGCAATCGAACATGTCCGCTTCGGTGATCGACTCGAAGCGGCCGATGGCTTCCGCGCCGGTGACGGCTTCGATCGCCTCCTCATAGAGATCGGCGGCAATCAAGGCGTCCTTCTTCGTGCGGCCAAGGCCGAACAGGCCAAGCCCCGGCACGAGCACGATGCGGGGCAGGGGATCGAGCATGATCTTGTTGCCGCCCGCCCGCGCGTTGTGGCGCGCGAAGTAGGCCTTGTAGCTCTCGATGTAGGCCTGCGCCGCTTTCTCAGCCGCGGCGCGAAACTCTTTCAGCTTGCCGGCTTCCGGCGCGGGCAGGATCAGCGGCGCGTTCTTGACGCGGATCGAGTGGTCCGGTGTGACAACGCCCGCGCTGTATCGGGCGACCTCCGAGCCGTTGACGAAATTGATGATCGCGTCGCTGGTGCGGAATTCCAAGATCATCCGCCAGTGCGCGCCTTCGGCCTTCTCGTTCTTGACGCTGCAGGCACCACGCACGATCGGCGCGACCTTATTCGTCGGCGCGATCTGCGATGGCACGGCAGCGGCCTTGAATGTCTTCTTGCCACCTTTCGCCAGGCGCTCCTCGGCGCGCGTGACCACCTCGATCATGCATTCGTAGGACTCTTGCGCGTCCTTGCCGAACGTGAAGACGCCGTGCTTGTCGAGGATCAGCCCGCGCACCTTCGGATTGGCGTCGAAGGTGTTGGCCGCGGCCTTCGCGAGCCCGAAACCGGGCCGCACGTAGGGCACGATGCCGAGCGTGTCGCCGTAGAGCTCGCGGACGATGTCTTTGCCGTTCGGCTGGTCGATCAGACTGAGCAGCGCGGTGGCATGCGTGTGGTCGACATACTTGTGCGGCACGAAAGCGTGCAGCAGCAGTTCGAGGGACGGGCTCGGCGCCATCGGATCGATCAGATGCGCGCGCTGCACGCGCGCCATCTCGTCGTCGGAGAGATCGTTCCAGGTGCGGAGCTTGAGAAGCGGTGCAAGGCGCACCGCGACCATGCTCTTTGCGTCAGCCTCGGCCATATCGGAGCCGGTGCCCTTGACGCAGAGCGTGTCGACCTCGTCGCCGACGAGGTCCTTCATCCGCATCTTCACGGAGCTGTTGCCGCCGCCGTGAAGAACAAGCTTGCGGTCGCCGCCGAGGAGCCGCGTGGTGTAGATGCGCAGGGCAAGCTCCGGCGGAACGCCGTCGCGGCCGTAGAGGTCGACCGCGGCCTTCGCGTCGCGATCGGCCCAGCGGCTTTGCATCCTCTAGTCCTTGCCGAGCAGCTTCTTGGCCCACCAGCCGGTGCGGCGGGGCTTCGCCTCGTCGCCGCCCGACGATTCTACGACGACGGGCGTTGGCTCGGGTTGCGGAGGCGGCACCGGCATTGGCGGCAGGTCGCCGAAGCTTGTCGGTGCAGGCTCGCGCACGGTCGAGCGGCGCCGCGGCGGTGCGTCCGGCGCGGGAGCTTCCGCCACCGAAGCAGATGCGGGTTGCGGCGCAGGCTCAGATGCGACCGGCTCGGAGTGCTGCGCGTAACCGGTGTTGCCCATTTCAGCAGATTGCGCGGGCACACGATCCTGCCAGCCCTGCGGAGCGGGGACGTAGTCCTGGCCCGCCGCGTCATGTCCGCCGAAGTCCTGACCAGCACCTTGCGGAGCGTTGCCGAAGTCGCCCGTCGGCGGACGATCGTCGCGGTCGCGCCGGTTGCGGCGTCCGCCGCGGCGTCCTCTGCGACGGCGGCGATGGTCGCCATTGCCGTTGCGGTCTTCGCCCTCACGCGGTGCGAATTCGCCTTCGCCGGCGGGCATGCCTTCCGGTGCGCCTTCGAACTCGCCGTGCGGAGCGCCGTTCGGTTCCTGCACGGCGCCTTCGCCATGGGCCGGCTGGCCGGAGAAGCCTTCCGCAGCGTATTCGCCTTGCTCGTTCACGTCGCGCGGTCCGCGCTCACCTTGGAACGCGCCACCCTCGCGGCCTTCACCGCCACGGCCGCCGCGTCCACGGCGGCGGCGGCGCCTGCGGCCCCGGTCGCGTCCGTTTTCCTGACCACCCTCGCGGCCATTCTCACGGCCGCCTTCGCGGGCAGACTGTTCATCGCCTTCGGCGTCTTCGCTCTCGGGCGCTTCGGAGATGTTGTCGCTGCGGAATTCCGCCGAAGCCTCAACGCTCTCCTCTTCGTCGATCTCCTCGACGTACTCCGGCTCCTCGTCCTCGTGCAGGAGGACCGGACCTTCGTATTGCGCGGCCAGTTGCTTGGCTTGTTCAGGCGTCATCACCTGTTCGCCGCGGTCGATGGCGAACGAGACCGTGCCCTCGATTTCCTCATCGGAGCTGATGGTGATGGTGATGCGGTAGCGCGTTTCCAGCGCGCCGAGGTGCGCGCGCTTGTGGTTGAGCACATAAAGCGCGATCTCGGGCCGCGTGCGCACGATGAGATTGTGCGTGCCGGCCTTCTGAAGCGTGTCCTCGATGCCGCGCAGCAGTTGCAGCGCGACCGACGAGACCGAGCGGACATGTCCGGTGCCGCCGCAATGCGGGCACTTCTCGGTTGAGCTTTCGAGCACCGATGTGCGGATGCGCTGGCGCGACATCTCCATCAAGCCAAAGTGCGAGATGCGGCCGACCTGGATGCGGGCGCGGTCGTTGCGCAGCGCGTCTTTCAGGCGGCGCTCGACGGTGCGGTTATTCCGCTTCTCGTCCATGTCGATGAAGTCGATGACGATGAGGCCCGCGAGGTCGCGCAGGCGAAGCTGACGTGCCACTTCTTCAGCGGCCTCGCAGTTCGTCTTCAGCGCGGTGTCCTCGATGTGATGCTCGCGCGTCGAGCGTCCCGAGTTCACGTCGATCGCGACCAGAGCCTCGGTCTGGTTGATGACGATGTAGCCGCCGGACTTGAGCTGCACGGTCGGCGAGAACATCGCGTCGAGCTGGCTCTCGATGCCGTAGCGCGTGAAGATCGGCTGGGTGTCGCGGTAGAGCTTCACGTTCTTCGCATGACTCGGCATGAGCATGCGCATGAAGTCCTTGGCGTCCTTGTAGCCGCCTTCGCCCGCGACGATGACCTCTTCGATGTCCTTCGAATAGAGATCGCGGATTGAGCGCTTGGTCAGCGAGCCTTCCTCGTAGACGAGGGTGGGCGCGGAGGATTTCAGCGTCAGGTCGCGGACCTGCTCCCAGATGCGGAGCAGATATTCAAAGTCGCGTTTGACTTCGGATTTGGTGCGTGCGGCGCCTGCGGTGCGCAGGATGACGCCCATTCCCTCCGGCACCTCGAGTTCGTCGGCGATCTCGCGGAGCTTCCTGCGGTCGTCAGCGCTGGTGATCTTGCGGCTGATGCCGCCGCCGCGTGCGGTGTTCGGCATGAGCACGCAGTAGCGGCCGGCGAGCGAGAGATAGGTGGTCAGCGCCGCGCCCTTGGTGCCGCGCTCTTCCTTGACGACCTGCACCAGCATGACCTGCCGGCGCTTGATGACTTCCTGGATCTTGTACTGGCGGCGATAGCGCGGCGTGCGCTCGGCCACTTCTTCCATCGCGTCGGCACCGCCGACGGTGTCCACGACCTCTTCTTCCTCGTCGTGGTGCTCGCCGTCGTGACCGTTGCCTTCGGCAGCGAAAGCAGGAGCCTCGCCGCCCTCGGCCGGCGCGCCAGCCTCGGTGGTCGCTTCGTGATGCTCGTGCTCGTGAGCATGGTCGTGCGCGTGATCGTGGTCGGCATGATCATGTTGTGCATGATCATGGTGATCGTGGTGTGTGTGATCGTGATGATCGTGCCCTGCTTCCGCGACCGGCTCCGGAACGGGGGCTGCGCTCTCGGCGACGACCGGCGGATTGGCGGCCTCTCCAACCGGCGCGGCCTCAGCCGGCGCGTCGTGATGAGGCTCGTGATGGTCCGGCTGGTGTTCGCTTGCGTGTGTGTCCGGCTGCGCTTCGCCGTCGGCGTGCTCGTGCGCCGGAATTTCTGCGGCTTCGTGCGGCGTGTCGTCGCCAATGTAAGGCTGCTCGCCCGAACCGTCCGCCGCCTGACCTTCGGTGGGAACGGGACCGCGGACGCTCTCGTCGCGGCGGCGCGAATCGCGATGGCGGTTACGGCCGCTGCGGCGGCGTCCGCTGCCACGGCGATCCTCTTCGTCCTCGTCGCGGGCGGCGCGCGCTTCGTCTTCAAGCAGCGCCTGCCGGTCCGCGACCGGGATTTGATAATAGTCCGGATGGATTTCGCTGAACGCGAGGAAGCCGTGACGGTTGCCGCCGTAGTCGACGAACGCCGCCTGAAGCGACGGTTCGACGCGCGTAACCTTGGCTAGATAGATGTTGCCGCGAAGCTGTTTGCGATGGGCAGTTTCGAAATCGAACTCTTCGACCCGATTTCCGCGAAGCACGACCACCCGGGTTTCCTCCGGATGGGTCGCGTCGATAAGCATTTTGTTGGCCATTGAACTGTCTCTTTGGGGCGCGTCAGGGCGCTGCCGCCAACTTGGGGCGGCATCATGCGGGACGAGCCTGATGTGTCTTGGAATGAAGAAGAGAGGGCAGCGAGTTCACCCGCGGCGCAGACCGGCGCGCGATCGCGTGAGGCGAACTCACCACGATTCGACCGGACCTGGAAAAACGCTTCGGGCATAACCTCGACCCGTTTGGGGGCGGCGGCGCGGCGCGCCACCAGTCGTTTTGCTCACAGCAGGCGGAGAAGGCGCATGAGCGCCGCCGCGAAATCCGGTCGTCCTGAACAAAGGCTTCGGCGTCGGTCACCTGGCTGCCGCAAACCGCCGGACCTCATTGTCCAGGCGCTGACAGGGGAAACCGAAGGTCGCTCGCCAAGCCGGTCCCCGTGGGGAGCAATCCTTGGCGGGCGTGCCGGAAGTCCGAACGCGGCACAGCCGGATACTCAACCGTGAGCAACCTTTACTTACGGCGGGGAAACCCCGATGGCAAGTACATCGCTGGAAAACCATATAAAATGCGAGCCGGTGGAGGGTGTTAACAACCGGTTAACCACGCGATCCCTAGGGTGTAAGAGGGTCTCGGAGGCTCTGACTCGTGGCAATTCGTGCGGCGGCACTGATGGGCGTCGCGGCGACGCTGCTGTTTGTCGGTCCGGGAAGGGTTCCGGATTCGGCAATGGCGCAGCAGCGCCCGCCGCCGCGCGTCTCGGCGCCTGCGACCATCGATCCCTATCCGACCGCAACCGACACCCGACTCGGCGGCGACGACAACCAGACCCGCTTCGTGATGGACCTGACGCGCAAGGTCGAGTTGCGGGCGTTCACGCTCGCCGATCCCTATCGCGTCGTCATCGACCTTCCGCAGGTGACGTTCAAGCTGCCGCCCAAGATGGGCGAAAGCGGGCGAGGGCTGGTGAAGGCGTTCCGGTTCGGCCTTGTGATGCAGGGCGGCTCGCGCATCGTGCTCGACACGGTCAAGCCGGTGCGGATCGACAAGGCGTTCGTGCTGGAGCAGACCGACAGCCAGCCGGCGCGGCTGGTGCTCGATCTCGCGCAGACAGACCGCGACACGTTCCTGCGCACCATCGCTCTCGACAATCCCAAGGTCGCGCGGCCCGACCCGAAGCGCTTCGAACGTGAGGCGCCGATCAAGGGCGATCCGCGTCCGCTGATCGTGGTCGATCCGGGCCACGGCGGCATCGACCACGGCACCCGCGCGGCGAGCGGAGAAACCGAAAAGCAGATCGTGCTCGATTTCGCGTTGCTGCTGCGCGATCAGCTTGAGAAGTCCGGCAAGTATCGCGTCGTGATGACGCGCTCCGACGACACGTTCGTCGCCCTCGACGAGCGCGTCCGCATGGCGCGCGCCCGGCAGGCGGCGCTGTTCATTTCGATCCATGCCGACGCTTTGAAGAAGAGCGAAGGCGAGGCGCAGGGCGCCACGATCTATACGGTGTCGGACACGGCGTCCGACGCCGAAGCAGCGCGATTGGCGGAAAACGAGAACCGCGCCGACGTGATCGCCGGCATCGACCTCTCCCGCGAGCCGGACGACGTGGCCGATATTCTGATCGACCTCGCCCAGCGCGAGACCAAGACCTTCTCCCTGCACTTCGCGAAGACCCTCGTGACCGAGCTTCGCAACGTCGCGAGGTTGCACAAACACCCGATGAAGTCGGCCGGGTTCAAGGTGCTGAAGGCGCCCGACGTGCCCTCAGTACTCGTCGAGCTGGGCTACGTCTCGAACAAGGAAGACCTGAAACAACTCGTCTCCGGCTCCTGGCGGAACCGCACCGCTGCCTCCATCGCCCAGGCGGTCGAGACGTTCTTCAACACGCGGGTGGCCGGTTCGCCGGCCTCGCCGCAGTGAAATAGGCCTTGAATATGCGGGAGAACCCCGGATACGGGCCTCAGTTTGACCATAAAAACCAGCGATTCCTTGCGAGGAACCGCGGGTGTAACATACCTGGAATCGGGGGCCGTGGCGCTCGTCCGGGCGGCTCGACACGGATGGAATTTCGGCGATGAGGCTTCTGCTCCGCTTCTGCGGCTTCCTGTTCGCGGCCGGAACCATCGTGTTCCTGGTCGGTGTTGGCGCCGCGGCCGGGTTGCTCTGGCACTTCTCAAAAGACCTGCCGGATTACTCCCAGCTCCAAGACTACGAGCCGCCGGTAATGACTCGCGTGCATGCGGGCGACGGCTCGCTGGTCGCCGAATACGCGACGCAGCGCCGGCTCTATCTGCCGATCCAAGCGGTGCCGAAGATGGTGATCAACGCCTTCCTCGCCGCCGAAGACAAGAACTTCTACGAGCACAACGGTATCGACCCGCAGGGCATCCTGCGCGCCGGCGTTCTGTATCTCCAGAATTTCGGCTCGAACCGCCGTCCGCAGGGCGCGTCGACGATTACGCAGCAGGTCGCAAAGAACTTCCTCCTCACGAACGAGGTGTCGTTCACGCGCAAGATCAAAGAAGCGTTGCTCGCGCTGAAGATCGAGCGGACGTATTCGAAAGAGAAGATCCTCGAGCTTTATCTGAACGAGATCTATCTCGGCTTTGGCGCCTATGGCGTGGCTGCGGCCTCGCTGCTCTACTTCGACAAGTCGGTGCATGAACTGACGCCCGCGGAGGCGGCCTATCTCGCCGCGCTGCCGAAGGCGCCGAGCCAACTGCATCCGTTCCGCGCCCGTGACCGCGCGATCGAGCGCCGCAACTATGTGCTCGACCAGATGGTCATCACCGGCGAGATCAAGCAGGCCGAAGCCGACAAGTGGAAGAAGGAGCCGCTCACCGTCACCGCGCGGCCGACCGGCGCGCATATCTTCGCCGCCGAATATTTTGCCGAAGAGGTTCGCCGCTGGGTCTATGAGAAGTACGGCGAGAAGGCGCTCTACGAAGGCGGCCTCTCGGTCCGCACCACGCTCGACCCGAAGATCCAGGTGGTGGCGCGCAAGGCGCTGGTCGATGGTCTCGTCAAGTTCGACGAATCTCAGGGCTGGCGCGGCCCGGTGACCAAGCTCGTCGTTGCGGGCGACTGGGGCCCCAAGCTTGCCGAGGTGAAGCAGCTCAACGACATCGCGCCGTGGCGGCTCGCGGTCGTGCTCGAAACCGGCGATCAGTCCGCGCGTATTGGCCTCTATCCGTCGCGCGAGCCGGGCGGGGCGCTGACGAAGGAACGTCAGGTCGGCATCGTGCCGCTCGAAGGCGTGAAGTGGGCGAAGGCCGCCGAAGGTCCACAACGCGGCAAGGTTCCGGCGAAGGTCAGCCAGGTTATCGAGGTCGGCGACGTCGTCTATGTCGATCCGCTGAACAAGGATCAGAACACTTGGCGGCTCCGGCAGGTGCCGGAGGTGTCCGGCGCGATGATCGTGATGGACCCGTGGACCGGCCGCGTGCAGGCGATGGTCGGCGGCTTCTCCTATGACCAGAGCCAGTTCAATCGCGCGACGCAGGCAATGCGTCAGCCGGGCTCCTCGTTCAAGCCGTTTGTCTATGCGGCAGCGCTCGACAACGGCTACACGCCGGCGTCGCTGGTCGTGGACGGCCCCGTTGAGGTCGATCAGGGCCCGGGCCTGCCGCCATGGCGTCCGGAAAACTATTCGGTCGGCAAATACTCCGGCCCTTCGACGCTGCGCTTCGGCATCGAACAGTCGCGCAACACGATGACCGTGCGCCTCGCGCAGGACATCGGCATGCCGCTGATTTCGGAATACGCGCGGCGCTTCGGCGTCTACGACAATCTGCCGACCTATCTCTCGTATTCGCTCGGCGCCGGCGAAACGACCGTGATGCGCATGGTCACCGCCTATTCGATGTTCGACAACGGCGGCAAGCGCATCGTGCCGACGTTCATCGATCGCATCCAGGATCGCTACGGCCGCACGGTCTACAAGCACGACCAGCGCGAATGCCGCGGCTGCAACGCGAACCGCTGGGCCAATCAGAACGAGCCGAGCCTCGTCGACAAGCGCGAGCAGGTGATCGATCCGATGACGGCCTACCAGATCACCTCGATCATGGAAGGTGTCGTGCAGCGCGGCACCGCGACGGTGGTCCGTTCGGTCGGCAAACCGATCGCGGGCAAGACCGGCACCACCAACGACGAGAAGGATGCTTGGTTCGTCGGCTTCTCACCCGATCTCGCGGTCGGCGTTTACATGGGTTACGACAAGCCGCGCCATCTCGGTCGTGGCGCGACCGGCGGCCATCTCGCGGCGCCGATCGTGGCGGATTTCATGAAGGTCGCACTCGCCGACAAGCCGGCGGTGCCGTTCCGCGTGCCGGCCGGCATCAAGCTCATCCGCGTCGATGCCAAGACCGGCATGCGCGTTGGCCCTGGCGCCGAAGGCCGCGTGATCCTCGAGGCCTTCAAGCCCGGCACTGCGCCGCCCGACAGCTACTCGGTCGTCGGCTACGATCCAGACGGCCGGCCGATCAGTGGTGGCGGTGGCGGCGCGCCTCCGGGCTACATCTCGCCCGATGCGGATCGCGCGGTGCGTGGCGGCAGCGGTCTCTACTGACCGCTACTCCATCTTTTCCGGAGTCATCTTTTCCCAAGTGATGGTGCGGACGCTCATGCGCCCGCTTACCGGATCGGGTGTCGGCTTCGTCGAGAGTTCGACGCGGTTGCCCTTGAATGCCGCGATGCGCACCTGCTGCGTGCCGGTCCAGGTTTCGTTCCAGGAAATGTCGACGTGATGCGTCACCACGTTGCCGTCGATGGTGTAACGGCCGGCGTAGGCGAGGCAGGAGCGAAACAACTCGGCGGCTTCCTGGTCGGTCGGTGCGGCGGACGGTTTCTTGCGGCCGTCGCCGGTGTTGATGACGATCATGCGTCCGTCCGGACCATAGTTGATGTAGCCGGACGGGTTCGGTCCCCAGGTGTTGGACTTCTCGCCGGTGGTCAAATCCTCGCTGACGGTCGAAACGAGCCGCCAGGTGCCGATCAGCCGCTTGATGGTGTCTTCGTTGCTCATGCAGCGACGGTAGCGCGGCCATTTGCCGGGGAAAAGCCAGTGTCGCAATTCGGAAGTTCGCCTGCATTCTCAGCGCATTCCGAAGCGAACTTCCGAATTAAAGCGACACCAGCAACACCAGTTGCGGGACTCGGTTTGAGCCGCTACATCAGCGCCATGCGCGCAGAAATCGAAAAGTTGGTCGAAGACATCAAGCAGTCCCTTGGGCTGCTGAGGAGGCATCTTTGACTTCGATGCATCCCAGGCCCGTCTCGCTGAGCTGAACAAGCTCGCTGAAGCTCCCGACTTCTGGAACGACTCCGTCAAGGCCCAGCGCGCGATGCAGGAACGCACCGCGCTCGAGGACCAGTTGACCGCGATCGGCCGTATCGAGCGCGACCTCGACGATCAGCTCATGCTGATCGAGATGGGCGAGGCCGAGAAGGATCAGAAGGTCGTAGCCGACGCGGAAGACGCACTGCGCAAGCTGAAGACCGAATTGGCGCGCCGCGAGCTTGAGGCGCTGCTGTCCGGCGAAGCGGATTCGAACGACGCCTATCTCGAAGTCCACGCCGGCGCGGGCGGTACCGAAAGCCAGGACTGGGCGGGCATGCTCTATCGCATGTACCTTCGTTGGTCGGAGCAGCACGGCTACAAGGTCGAATTGCTTGAAGAGACCGAGGGCGAAGGCGCGGGCATCAAGTCCGCGACGATTCAGGTCAAGGGCCACAACGCTTACGGCTGGCTCAAGACCGAAGGCGGTGTGCATCGCCTCGTTCGCATCTCGCCGTTCGACTCCAACGCGCGCCGGCACACGTCGTTCGCCAGTATCGCGGTGTTCCCGGTGGTCGACGACCGCATCAAGATCGAGATCAACGAGTCCGATGTGCGCACCGATACGATGCGCTCCGGCGGCGCCGGCGGCCAGCACGTCAACAAGACCGAATCCGCTGTGCGTCTCACGCACATTCCGACCGGGGTTGCGGTGGTTTGTCAGGCGGAGCGTTCGCAGCACAAGAACCGCGCGCAGGCGTGGAACATGTTGCGTGCGCGACTCTACGACATCGAGTTGAAGAAGCGCGAAGCGGCGGCGGTTGCGGCCAATGACGCGAAAACAGATATCGGCTGGGGCCACCAGATCCGCTCTTACGTCTTGCAGCCCTACCAGATGGTCAAGGACCTGCGCACCGGCGTGACGTCGCCGACGCCGCAAGACGTGCTCGATGGCGATCTCGATCAGTTCATGGCAGCGACGCTTGCACAAAAGGCATTCGGCGGCGGCCCCGACAGCGTCGAAGACGTCGATTAATACGAAATCCCACTCGAATTTGATTCAGTTCCACGAGGCGGCGCTTACCGCCCGTTCAAACGCGCCTCCTACCGTCACGGGCGACACCGTGCTTTGTTGTGAGTTCCCTTATGGAACAGAAAGTTTCTTAGGAACCCACTTCGGGAAGCAGCGTTGTTGGTTTCGGAGTGCCGTGGCGTCGGTTGTGGCCCGGCCAATAATGACGGAGGAGAGGCTCCATGTGGATCGCGCTGTTCACGATCGCTGCCGCTGCCGCCATTGGTTTGAGTGTTGCGGCTGTGATGATGCAGGCGGCAAGCCCCGGCGAGTTCCAAGGCTAGGAACCGGATTTGTTTTAAGCGTGGGACGACTGAGTAAGCGATACCTTGCAGGGGCGGCCTCGGGCCGCCTCTTTTTTATTTGCTAGATTGCGTTGCCTAACCTGATACCGGCGCGGAGAAACTTCTGTGGATCGACCGCATCGCCGTCGATCCGGGTTTCGTAGTGCAGATGCGGTCCGGTGGAGCGGCCGGTCGAGCCGATCTTGCCGACAGTCTGCCCGATGCGGATGCTCTGGCCGACCTTCACCAGGATTTCCGACATGTGGCCATAGCGCGTCGAGATGCCATTGCCGTGGTCGATCTCGACCATTTTGCCGTAGCCGCCGTTCCAGCCGGCCGACACGACCGTGCCGTTGGCGGTGGCGCGGATGGGATCGCCGGTGTCACCGCGAAAATCGAGGCCGGAATGCATCGCGGGACCACGGCCGAATGGATCGCTGCGCACGCCGAAGCTCGATGACAGATCGATCTCGCCGACGATCGGCTTGCGCACCGGCACAACGCTGAGCGTGCGCGTCATCCGGTCGATGTGCGAGCGCGTGATCTTGATGCGGAAGAGCTGGCGCTCGAACGCACCGGCGTTTGCAGACACCGTCGCCGGAATGTAAGGGCCGCCGACACCCGATTGTGTCGGTGCCTTACCGGGATCGAGGCCGAGATCGACCAGCACGCCGCGGATACGCTTGGCCTTGGTGTCGTAACTTTCCTCGACAGCGTTGAGCGTCGCGGTCTGCCGCGCTTCGACGCGGTCGAGCGAGGCTTGCAGACGATTGAGCACGCCTTCGACGCCGGCGACCGCTTTGCTCTGCGCCGAGCCGTGCGCGCCGGCGAGCGCAAAGCGCGTGACGCTCGGCGGCAGCACGCGCGATTCAAGGCGCGCTTCGCGATCTGGCGGCGCGGTGAAGGTGACGGTGTCGCTGATCGGAGAGGGTTTCGGGATCGTGTTGGAGGCGGGTTCGAACGACATCGGCGACGGCTTGGCGTTGCGGCCAATGGAGCCGGTCGGCGTCGGATCGGGCACGCCGGTCATCGTCGATGCGCGCGACTCCAGCGTCTGCTGGCGGCGCTGAATCTGCTCGAGGCGCTGCTCGAATTGCTCCTGATCGAGCAACTGACGGCTCGCGATGCGATCGACCTGCGCGCGAAGCTCCGCGATGCGGTCTTCGTACGCGAAATTCTGATCGGCTTGGCGCGCAATCAATCGCGTCAGCACGTCGTCCTTGAACGCGAAGTAGGTGCCGGTGGCGAGCGACCATCCGGCCATGATGACTGTCGCGCCCACCACGATCCAGAACGTCACCGGGCCGAGACGCACCTGACGTCCGCCGTGCCCGAGCGTGTAGTCGGCCTGCGAGGAGCGGCGATGTTGAGGATGCGGGTGTTGGACGGGATGAGCGCCGTGGGCATGAACGCGAGCGTGCGCATGACCGTGGTGCTGGCCGTTAGACTGGCCGTGACTGTGGCGCTCGACTTGACGCATGGACCCCGACGACCTCGACGCTCCCCATCCGGACCCCGTTGATTTCGAGGCCGGCGCGTAGGAGGCCGATTTCAGCCCGTCATGGTTAATTTCCCCTGAATAGAACCGTGAAAATGCGTTGGATCGTGAATCAACGGTTCACGTCGGCGCGGCCGCGTCGAGCGGTGGCCAGAGTCCGGTTCAGCGTCGGCTTAAAGAGCCTTGGCGGCCTCCAGGACCTCCTCGGCGTGGCCGGGGACACGCACTTTCTCCCAGACCTGCGCGATCTTGCCGTCCGGACCGATCAGGTACGTGTTGCGCAGGATGCCCATGTATTTCCGCCCCCACATGGATTTTTCGGCCCAGACGCCGTAGGCCTCGAGCATCTCGTGGGTTTCATCGGAGCCGAGCGCAACCTTGAGGCTGTGCTTGGTTTTGAATTTGTCCTGCTGTTTCACCGGATCGGCGGAGACGCCGAGCACGGCGGTGCCAGCCTTGGCGAAGGCCGAGGAGAGGCGGGAGAAGTCAATCGCCTCCTTGGTGCAGCCGGGGGTGTCGGCCTTGGGATAAAAATAGAGGACGAGCTTCTCGCCCTTGTAGTCGGACAGCGACACGTGGCCACCGCCGTCGCGGGGCAGCTTGAAGGCGGGCGCCTTCATTCCGGGGGTGAGATCAGATCCCGGTTTAGGCGTTGATTTGGCTGCCATACGCCTTCCTTTCGTCGTTTTCGAGGGGTCAATCTGCCCCATTCATGGGGTGGGGACGGGCGCTGGCGTAACGGGCGGATTTCATGCGAAATCCCTGCCGCGTCAAGGGAATCAACCAGCCGGCTGGGCCGGCCATTCAGACCGGCGGACGAGGGGACGCCCGATCGGGCATGACGGACAAGGATACCAGTCCGCGCGGGTTGACGCTTCAGGAAGTGGCGCTTCTGGAACTGGAAGCGGCCCTGGAAAGGCACCGGCGCGAACAAGGCGAGCCCGACACGCGGCGCGAAGGGGACGCGCGCACGGGCAAACGCATCTGGGGGCTTCGCAAGCCCGGTTGGCGGCTGCCGTTCAATCCCTGGTTCATGTTCGATCGCCATCATCCGATCATGCGCAAGGCGAGCGTGATTGGCATCGGCGTGATTGCGGTCATTGCGATCGCTTGCGGTGCGCTGGCGTGGCGGCTGTCGAGTGGCCCGATCATGCTCGACGTCGCGACGCCGTGGCTCACCTCGGCGATCGAGAAGAACTTCGGCAACAAATATCGCGTCCAGGTCGGCGGCACGCAGCTCGAACGCGACCCGTCGGGCCGCACCGCGCTCCGCCTGCGCGACATCGTGCTGTACGACGCGGCGAACGGAGGGAAGGTCGCGGCCGCTCCGAAAGCCGAAGTGTGGATCGCCGGCAGCAGCCTTCTGGTCGCTAGCCCGCGTGCGGAAAGCTTCCGCCTTGTCGACGCGAACATGACGATCCAGATCGAGCAGGACGGGCGCGTGAATTTTGTGGTCGGCGGCGACAGGCCGTTCACCACCATCGAACCGAACGGAATTCCGCACGCCGCCGCCGGCAATCCCGGCGCGCTTTCGCTCGCGGCTCTTGGCGAGCGCAGCATGGCGGCCAATCTCGCTGCATTGGTCGGCTGGATCGATAGCCTCGGCACGCTGACGCGGGATGGCAACTCCACGGGCTTCGACGGTGAGGATCTGAAAGAGATCGGCATCAGCAACGCCCACGTCACCATCGACGATCGCCGCAACGGCAGCGAATGGAAGTTCCGCCAAATCAACATCAGCTTGATCCGGCCGAAGAACGGCGGCGTCGCGCTGAGTATTGGCTCCGACAACGCGGAACGGCCGTGGTTGCTCAACGCCGGGATCATTCCGCGCGCGCAGGGCAATCGCTTCCTTCAGCTCGAAGCGCGCAAGGTTCTGCTCGACGATCTTCTTGCGCTGCGCATGAGCGAGGCCCGGCTGCGCTCCGATACGTTGGTCTCGGCGTCGATCGAATCCGAGATTGCGACCGATGGCACACTGCAGTCGATCGCCGGGTCGATCATTGCGGAAGGCGGCTCGATCGGCGATCCGGACGATGCGATCCCGATCACCAACGCGGAGGTGCAGCTCGACTGGGACGCCAGCCGGCGGACGCTGCGTGTGCCTTTCAAGATCAATGCAGGCAATGCGCGCATCACGCTGCGTTCGGAGTTCGCCGCGCCGCAGACGCCCGGCGCGAACTGGATGTTCGCGGTCGGCGGCGGCTGGATCGTGCTCGATCCGCCGGCGCCGGACGACGAGGGGCTGGTCCTCAAGCGCGTGGTGGTGCGCGGGCAGATCGATACCGGCAATCAGCGCATCATCCTCGATCAGGGCGACTTCGGCACCAAGGAGCTTGGCAGCAAGGACGACAAGGACGTCACCTTCGCGCTGTCCGGCATCGTCGGCTATGGCCAGGACGGACGCGTTGCTTTGGGCCTTGCCGGCAATCAGATGTCGGCAGCTACGCTGAAGCGCATCTGGCCGCTGAATGTCGCGCCCAAGGTTCGCGACTGGGTGAACGCCAACATCATCAGCGGCACGGTCGAGCGGTTGGATGTTGCGACCAACGCCCCGCTTGCGACGCTGTTTGCTGGCGGGCCTCCCGTCCCTGATGAAGGGCTCGCCGTGGAGATCATCGGGAGCGGCGCCGTGCTGCGCCCGGTCAACGGGCTTCCGCTGATCCGCGAAGCCGACATGAATGTCCGCATGACCGGCCGCACCGCGGTGGTGTCGCTCGGTAAGGGCGTGATCGAAGTGTCACCGGGCCGCCGCATGGCCGTGACCAACGGTGTGTTCGAGGTGCCGGACATGCGTCCGACACCGCCGCAGGCGAACGTGCGATTCCGTCTCGAAGGCCCGGTGCCGGCGGCGGCGGAATTACTGACCGTGGATCGCCTCCGCGAGTTTTCCGGTTCGCCGTTCGATCCCGCGACAACGCGCGGCACGCTGAGCGCGCAGATCAATCTCACGATCCCGCTGCGGGCCGATCTGCCGCGCGGCTCGACCCAATACAACATGGTTGTCGACCTCACGAACTTCACCGCCGAAAAGTTGCTGTTCGGCCAGAAGGTCGAGTCTCCAGCGCTTCGCATCACCGCGACCAACCAGCGCTACGAGATCAAGGGGGATGTGAAGATCGCGAACACGCCCGCGACCATTGAGTATAGAAAAGTGTTGAACGATCCCGACGCCGAGCTGCGTCTCGCCGCGGTCGTCGACGACGCTGCGCGCCAGCGCATCGGCCTTGACGTCGGTCCGATGCTCGCAGGATCGGTGCCGATCAAGCTTTCGGGCCGGATCGGCTCGGGCGATCGCGACAGCCGTTTCAACGTCGAAGCCGATCTCACGCCTGCCAAGCTTGAGAACCTGCTGCCCGGCTGGGTGAAGCCCGCGGGCAAGCCGGCGCGGGCGATGTTCCTGATGACCAAGGAGAAGAACGCGATCAAGTTCGACGATCTCCTCGTCGATGGGCCGGGCGTTCTTGCGAAGGGTACGGTCGAGCTCGACGTCAACGGCGAACTGGTGTCGGCGAACTTTCCGGTGTTCGCGACCTCCGACGGCGACAAGGCCTCGGTGAAGGCCTCGCGCGGCGCGGATGGTGCGCTTAAGGTGGAGATGCGCGGCGACGTCTATGATGGCCGCGCTTTCGTCAAGACGGCGATGGCGGGTCCGAACGATCCGAAGATCAAGGCAAAACATCCTGATCTCGATCTCGACATCAAGATCGGCGTGGTCGCGGGCCACTTCGGCGAGACCATTCGCGGTCTTGATCTCCGTATGGCGCGCCGCGGCGGACGAGTCCGCACGTTCAATCTCAACGCCAAGATCGGCCGCGACACGCCGCTGATCGGCGACATCCGCACCCGGGTCGCGAACGGCAAGCCGGTGCTCTACGTCGAGACCAACGATGCCGGCGCGCTGTTCCGCTTTACCGACATCTATTCGCGTATGGTCGGCGGCAAGATGTGGGTCGGCATGGACCCGCCGACGCAGGATGCAACGCCGCAGGAAGGCCTGATCAACGTGCGCGACTTCACCATCCGCGGCGAGGCGGCGCTGGATCGCGTGGTGGCCGGACAGGCCAGCAACGGCCCACGCACGGTGAACTCGGTCGATTTCAGCCAGGCGCGTGCCGACTTCACGCGCATACCGGGCCGCATGTCGATCCGCGACGGTGTGGTGCGCGGCCCGACCATCGGGGCCACCATCGAAGGCAACATCGACTACGTACGCGACGACGTGAACGTGCGCGGTACGTTGGTGCCGCTCTACGGCCTCAACAACATGTTCGGACAAATTCCGATTGTCGGCCTGTTCCTCGGCGGCGGCAGTAACGAAGGCATCTTCGGCATCACCTACGAGGTGACAGGCTCGACCGCCAACCCGCGTCCGCAGGTCAATCCGATCTCGGCGATCGCGCCGGGTCTGCTGAGAAAGTTCTTCGAGTTCCGCGACAACTCAAACGAACGCACCTTCGCAGAACCGCAGGTGCGTTGAGTCTGTGGCCGCGCTTGGCGCGGTTCAGACGGGCTTGAGCAGGATGTGCTTCTTCTTGCCGAGCGACAGCTTCACCACGCCTTCCTTCGTGAGCGAGGCAGGCGAGAGCACCATCTTTTCGTCGGTGACGGTGACGTCATTTACCTTGAGGCCGCCGCCCTTGATCTGACGCCGCGCGTCGCCGTTCGAGGTGACGAGGCCGGCCTTCACAAACGCGGCGAGCACGCCAAGGCTCTGCATCTCGGCGCTCGGCACCTCGATGGTCGGCAGGGTTTCCGCGAGCGCGCCTTCCTCGAAGGTGCGGCGCGCCGTCTCGGCCGCTTCCTCTGCCGCCGCGCGACCGTGCATCAGCGCCGTCGCTTCGGTCGCGAGGATCTTCTTGGCTTCGTTGATCTCCGAGCCCTGAAGCGCCGCGAGGCGCGCGATCTCGTCGAGCGGCAGCGTGGTGAACAGCTTGAAGAAGCGCGATACGTCGCCGTCCTCGGTGTTGCGCCAGAACTGCCAGTAGTCGTAGGGGCTCATCAGGTCGGCGTTGAGCCACACGGCGCCGGCTGCGGTCTTGCCCATCTTTGCGCCCGACGACGTGGTGATCAGCGGTGCGGTCAACGCAAACAGATGCGCTTCGCGCATGCGGCGGCCGAGGTCGATGCCGTTGACGATGTTGCCCCACTGATCGGAGCCGCCCATCTGCAATACGCAGCCGGTGCGCTTGTTCAATTCGACGAAGTCGTAGGCTTGCAGGATCATGTAGTTGAATTCAAGGAACGACAGCTCCTGCTGGCGGTCGATGCGCAGCTTCACGGAGTCGAAGCTCAGCATGCGGTTGACCGAGAAATGCCGGCCGACGTCGCGCAGGAAGTCGATGTAGTTGAGCGAGTTCAGCCAGTCGGCGTTGTTCGCCATGATGGCGTTGCCGCCGGCACCCTCGAACTTCAGGAATTTCGAGAAGGTCTGCCGGATGCTGGCGAGGTTCTGATTGATGACCTCCTCGGTCAGCACGCGGCGTGTTTCGTCCTTGCCGGACGGGTCGCCGACGCGCGTCGTGCCGCCGCCCATCAGCGCGATCGGGCGGTGGCCAGTCTGCTGCATCCAATGCAGCATCATGGTCGGCAGCAGATGGCCGATGTGCAGCGAGGGGGCGGTGCAGTCGTAGCCGATGTAGGCGGTGATGCTTTGCTTGGCCGCCAACTGGTCGAGCGCGTCCGGTTCCGAGACCTGGTGGATGAAACCGCGGGTCGCCAGGACGTTAAGGAATTCAGACTTATAAGCGCTCATCGGCCTATTCTCAGGCTTTGGTCCGTCGGGCCGGTGGTGTAACAGGTCCGGCGTCGGATTCAAATCAGCGCCGGGCGGGGGAGCGTTAACGTTTGTCGGTGGTTCGGGCCATTGGGCTGATGAGCGGAACCTCGCTCGACGGCGTGGACGCCGCCGTGATCGAGACCGACGGCGAGCGCATTACCGCCTTCGGGCCGGTCGAATACCGTCCTTATCGCGAAAGCGAGCGGGCCGTGCTCCGCCAAGCACTGGCGGAGGCGGTGACGCTGAACGACCGCACCGCACGTCCGGGCATTCTTGCGGAGGCCGAGGCGCTCACCACGCGCATCCATGCCGAGGCGGTTGAGGAACTGATGCTGCGGCGCGGGCTCAAACCCGCGGATATCGCGGTGGTCGGCTTTCACGGCCAGACTGTGATCCACAAGCCTGCGGAAAAGCTCACGGTGCAGATCGGTGACGGTGCGGCGGTTGCCAAGCGGCTGAATATTCCAGTGGTCTATGACTTCCGGCAGGCCGATGTGATGGCAGGCGGGCAGGGAGCGCCGCTCGTGCCGGTGTTCCATCGTGCGATCGCGCAGACCGTGTCGCGGCCGCATCCGATCGTGGTGCTCAACCTCGGGGGCGTCGCCAACATCACGTTTGTCGATGGCGGCCCCGATCCGATCGCCTGCGACACCGGTCCGGGCAACGCGCTGATCGACGATTTCATGCGCGCGCGAACCGGAGCGCCTTACGACGACAACGGCGACGCCGCGGCGAGCGGCAAACCGAACCACGAGTTCATCGCACGGGTGCTCGAGCATCCGTTCTTCGACCTGAAACCGCCGAAGTCGCTGGACCGCAACGCGTTCGCTTTCGCAAACATCGGGTTGCCGGAGTTTTCCGTGGCGGATGGTGCGGCGACGCTGTCGGCGCTGACCGTCGCGGCCATCGCGCGCGTCGTGCCGCATCTGCCGGAGAAGCCGCGCGCCTGGATCGTCGGTGGCGGCGGCGCGCGCAATCGCACACTGATGAAGATGCTGGCCGAGACGCTTGCGCCTGCGACGGTCGAAACCGCGGATCACGCCGGCTGGTCGGCCGACGCGCTCGAGGCACAAGCCTTTGCGTTTCTCGCCGTGCGTTCGATGCGCGGCTTGCCGATCACGTTCCCGACGACGAGCGGAGCGCCAAGTCCGCTGCCCGGCGGCATCATCGCCCATCCTTGAGACGCGCTAGCGTCTCTTCTTCTTCGTCTTGTTTTTCGGCGCAAGGAACGCCGCGCAGAACGCGAGATCGAGCTCGCGATAGTCGTTGGTGAGCTCTTCGCCCTTGGCGATGTTGCGGCGGGCGCGGATGCAGCCGCGATTCCAGTGGGTGTTGGAATCGTCGGAATGGTTCATGTGATGGTCGTTGTCGGCGGGGAGCAGAATTTCGCCGTCGACGCCATAACCGTGAAACTGGACGTAGTCGCGCGCCTGTTTCGGCAGGCGGGCGAATTGCGCGGGCGTCCAGCAGCGGTCGAAACCTTCGACGAAGCGCCAGACCGGACGGCCTTTGCGGATGGTTTCGGCGGCGAACACGCCGAGTCCATGAATGCGGCTTTTGCCGAGTTTCGTTTTGATGAGCAACATGCACGCATGGATAGCGGCGTGCTCGCTTGCTCGCCACTGGATTTCAACAGCTATGCACGGTCGCGATTGTGAGCGGCGCGGCGGCGTTGTGCCGCAGCGTTCGCTGCGTGTGTGGGCAATCTGCGCGATTGATGAGCACTGCACTCTCATAACAGCATTGCGGAATCACCCGGTTCGACTGCGCCGGGTGGAACGTCTCTTGCTTTTTGCGGGAGCGAACCGAACCACAGGAGACGAGAATGTCCCTCGAGAACAATCGTATGATCGCCGGTCCGCTGCTGACGCGCCGCGCCGCCTGCCTCGGGCTCGGGGCAGCTTTTCTCACTTCGGCTGCGCGCGCATCGGAATGGCCGACGCGGCCGGTCACCGTCATCGTGCCTTACGCGCCCGGCGGCAACACCGACATGATGGCGCGGCTCGCTTCGCAGTATATGGAGAAGAAGCTCGGTCAGGCTTTCGTGGTGGAAAACCGTGCGGGCGGTGGCGGCGCAGTTGGCGCAATCGCGGTGTCGCGTGCGCAGCCGGATGGCTACACACTGCTATTCGGCGCTTCGACGCAGATCATCAACATCCCAATGTTGCAGAAGGTCAGCTACGATCCGCAGAAGGATCTGGTGCCGATCAGCATCTTCGGCGCGGGGCCATATATTCTGGGCGTGAAGGCATCGCTGCCGGTCAACACGCTGTCTGAATTCATCGCGTATGCGAAGGCAAATCCGGGCAAGCTGAACTACGGCACCGCAGGCCAGGGCGGCAATATCCATCTCAACACCACGCTTTTCCTGGCTCGCGCCGGGATCGACATGGTCGCGGTGCCCTACAAGAGCGGAGCGCCCGCGATGGCGGGCCTCGTCAGCGGCGAGGTCGACATGTATTTCGGCAATGCCTCGGAGCTGTCGCAGCATCTCGATAGCAAGCTCATCAAGATCCTTGCGGTCTCGACCTTGCAGCGGCTGCCGCAGATTCCCAACGTGCCGACCGTCGCGGAAAGTTATCCGGGATTCGACACGTCGTCGTGGAACGGCTTCTTCGCGCCGACCGGCACGCCGCAGCCGATCGTCGATGTGGTGGCGCGGGAAACCATCGCGGCCTCCAAGCAGCCCGAGATCGTGGAGCGCCTGGGGCGGCTCGCGATCCTGCCGCTCGGCACGACGCAGGAGGAGTTCCGCGCGGTGATCGATGCCTCGCGCGTCGCCAACCGTCAGGCGATGAAGGCAGCGGGATTGCCGATTATCGAGTAGCGCTTAGTCCTTGCGCTCGCGGTCGGTCTTCAGCCGCTTGTCGAGATATGCGTTGACCGAGGTCATCAGCGTTTCGATCTTGCCGTCGAAGAAGTGGTTCGCGCCTTGCACGACCTTCTGCTCGATGATGATGCCCTTTTGCGTCTTGAGCTTGTCGACCAGGCCGGTGACGTCTTTGTGCGGCACGACCGCATCCTTGTCGCCGTGGATGATCAGGCCCGACGAGGGGCAGGGCGCGAGGAAGGAAAAGTCGTAGAGGTTCGCGGGCGGCGCGACCGAGATGAAACCTTCGATCTCGGGACGGCGCATCAGAAGCTGCATGCCGATCCAGGCGCCGAACGAGAAGCCCGCGATCCAGCACGAGCGGGCCTCCGGGTTGATCGACTGCGCCCAGTCGAGCGCGGAGGCCGCATCCGAGAGTTCGCCGGTGCCGTGGTCGAACGAGCCTTGGCTGCGCCCAACGCCGCGGAAGTTGAAGCGGATCGCTGCGAAGCCGCGATGCACGAACGCGTAGTACATCTGGTAGATGATCTGATGGTTCATCGTGCCCCCGAACTGCGGGTGCGGGTGCAAGATGATGGCGATCGGAGCGTTCTTCTGCGGTGCCGGGTGATACCGGCCTTCGATCCGGCCAGCGGGGCCGGTGAAGATGACCTCAGGCATGCTCAGTAACCTCGATCGCTGGCCCGGCTTGCCGTGCGGCCGGGTTGGGGAACAGAACGGTCCATGCGCTTGACGGCAACGGCGGGCGCACGTAACTATTTAGAACTATTCTAAATTCTTGGAAAGTTCCGTCGGCAAGGGCCTCGGCCAAGCGGAGCCGACCTGTCGCGGCGGCGCTTTCTAACATAACCCCCGGGGCGAAAAGCAAGTAAAAGGAGCAGGGGCGGCTTCTAAGTCACGCCCCGGCTTTAGGAAGTTTCGATTTGATGGCTGGACCGGCCTACCTCGACTGGAATGCGACCGCTCCGCTGCGGCCGGAGGCCCGCGCCGCCATGACCGCGGCGCTGGACGCGGCCGGCAACCCGTCGTCGGTCCATGCGGCGGGCCGGGCGGCCCGACGGCTGGTGGATGAGGCGCGCGAGCGGGTTGCGGCGCTGGTCGGGGCCTCGCCGAAGGACGTGGTGTTCACCTCGGGGGGCACCGAGGCCAACGCGCTGGCGCTGTCACCTTCAATCGGCGGGAGCCTGCTGGCGTCGACCATCGAGCACCCTTCCGTCCGCTGCGGCGGGCGTTTCACGGTGGTTGAAGATGTACCGGTAACCGCCGATGGCATCGTCGATTTGAGCGCGCTGGAGCGTCTCATCGCCGGCCGCGACCGGCCGCTGGTTTCGATCATGCTGGCGAACAACGAGACCGGCGTGATCCAGCCGATCGCCAAGGCCGCCGAGATCGTTCACGCGGCGGGCGGGCTCCTGCACGTCGATGCGGTTCAGGGCCCGGGACGGATTGCCTGCAATTTCAAGGCGCTCGGCGCCGATCTTATGACGCTGTCTGCGCACAAGCTCGGCGGCCCGCAGGGCGCGGGAGCATTGATACGACGCGACGGCTTGGGGCTCGAGGCGCTGATCAAGGGCGGCGGGCAGGAGCGCGGCGCGCGCGCCGGTACGGAAAACGTGGCCGCAATCGCGGGCTTCGGAGCGGCTGCGGAGGCGGTCGGCAAGGCGCTTGCGGGCGAGGTCGCCCAGATGACGGCGCTACGCGATAAGCTCGAGGCCGGAATCAAGGCGGTGGCCCCGGATGCGGTGATCCTCGGCGCGAAAAGCGCCCGGCTCCCCCAGACCACTCTGTTTTCGGTTCCCGGCATGAAGGCCGAAACGGCCGTCATCGCCTTTGACCTGGAGGGGGTGGCGGTGTCGTCCGGATCGGCCTGTTCCTCGGGTAAGGTGGCCCCGTCCCACGTGCTGGCGGCCATGGGTGTGGAACCGGAACTCGCCAGGGGTGCCATTCGGGTCAGTCTGGGCTATTCGACAGGCCCGAATGAGGTTGAATCGTTCTTAAAGGCTTGGGCCAAGCTGGCCGAAAGCCTATATAAGGCTCGAAAACACAGGGGTATCGCCGCCTGAGGCGGCTTTTAGAAGGGCCATACCGGACCGAACGGAACCGAAGCCCATAACCGACAACCCAAGCCGCGGGCCTTGACCCCGCGAGCGGAGGAGTGAATGCCGGCCGTGCAAGAGACGATCGAGCGGGTCCGCCGCATCGACGTCGATCAATACAAGTACGGATTCGTCACCGATATCGAATCCGATAAGGCCCCCAAGGGCCTCTCCGAGGACATCGTCCGGTTCATCTCGGCCAAGAAGGGCGAGCCCGAATGGATGCTCGCTTGGCGCCTCGACGCCTACAAGCGCTGGCTGACCATGCGCGAGCCGACCTGGGCCCGCGTCGATTATCCGAAGATCAATTACCAGGATTACTACTACTACTCCGCGCCGAAGAAGAAGGCGCTGGCCTCGCTCGACGAGGTCGATCCGGAAATTCTTGCGACCTACGAGAAGCTCGGCATTCCGCTGCGTGAGCAGAAGATGCTGGCGGGCGTGGTCGAGACGAACGAAGACGGTGAAGAGGGTGCTGCGCCGCGTTCGCGCGTGGCGGTCGATGCCGTGTTCGACTCCGTGTCCGTCGCGACCACGTTCCAGGAAGAGCTGAAGAAGGCCGGCGTGATCTTCATGCCGATCTCGGAGGCTCTGCGCGAGCATCCGGAACTGGTGAAGAAGTATCTCGGCACAGTGGTGCCGGTTTCAGACAACTTCTTCGCGACGCTGAATTCGGCGGTGTTCTCCGACGGCTCGTTCGTCTACGTGCCGCCGGGTGTGCGCTGCCCGATGGAGCTCTCGACCTACTTCCGCATCAACGAAAAGAACACCGGGCAGTTCGAGCGCACGCTGATCATCGCCGACAAGGGCTCCTACGTGAGCTATCTCGAAGGCTGCACCGCGCCGATGCGCGACGAGAACCAGCTTCACGCCGCGGTGGTTGAGCTCGTCGCGCTCGACGACGCCGAGATCAAGTATTCGACGGTGCAGAACTGGTATCCCGGCGACGCCGAGGGCAAGGGCGGCATCTACAACTTCGTGACCAAGCGCGGCGACTGCCGTGGCGCGAATTCGAAGATCTCGTGGACGCAGGTCGAGACCGGATCGGCGATCACCTGGAAGTATCCGAGCTGCATCCTGCGCGGCGACAATTCGCGGGGCGAGTTCTACTCGATCGCGATTTCGAACGGCCGCCAGCAGGTCGACTCTGGCACCAAGATGATTCATCTCGGCAAGAACACATCGAGCCGGATCATCTCGAAGGGCATTTCGGCCGGCCGCTCCAACAACACCTACCGCGGGCTCGTGTCGGCGCATCGCAAGGCGACCGGCGCGCGCAACTTCACCAACTGCGACTCGCTCCTGATCGGCCACGACTGCGGCGCGCACACGGTGCCCTATATCGAGGCGAAGAATTCCTCGGCGGTGTTCGAGCACGAGGCGACCACCTCGAAGATTTCGGAAGAGATGCTGTTCTACTGCCGCCAGCGCGGCCTTTCCGCGGAAGAAGCGGTGGCGCTCGTCGTCAACGGCTTCGTGAAGGACGTGCTGCAGCAGCTCCCGATGGAGTTCGCGGTCGAGGCGCAGAAGCTGATTTCGATCAGCCTCGAAGGCTCGGTGGGCTGATGGAGCGGGCGATGACGAACAGATACTGGTTCAAGCCCAAGACCTACGGCTACGGCGCGACGCCCACGACTTGGGAGGGCTGGGTGCTGGTCGCCGCCGGGATCGCGGTGATCGCCCTGTCGTCGTTCGTTCTGCTCGGTCTCAAACCTCACACCGCAGGGATTTTGCTCTGGGGGGCAGTGGTTCTTGCAACCGTCTTCGTGCTGGTTGTCGTCAGCCACCGAAAAACCGATGGCCAATGGCACTGGCGCTGGGGATCTCGCGCTGACGCGGGTTGAGGCCGGGGATCGGTACGATGTCGGCGCTCGACAAGGCGGTCGCTGAGCTTGATGCCAAGCGCGCGCAGGATGAAGCCGAACGGCAGAAGAAACTGAAGGCGTCGGCCGCCTTCCTGAAGGAGTTTTTCGACGCCGACGTCGCGCCCTCCAAGGCGCTGAAGGACAACGGGGTGCAGGGGGTCTTCGACGGCTCGCGCATCATGCTCCGGAAGCCGGAAGAAGGCGTGTACGCGGAAGGAATGATGATCGTTGTTGGCGAGCAGGGCGAGATCGATGTGAGCGGACGTTCGCTCGGCACCGTCACCGCCGCCAACAGAGACACGAAGAAGAACGAGCTGATCGCGGAAATCATCGCGCATTTCAGCCTGTAACTACACTGTCATCACCGGGCGAGCCGCGAAGCGGCGAGACCCGGTGATCCCGATCAGGCGGGCACCGTGCCCTCCTAAGCGGGATGGCCGGGACAAGCCCGGCCATGACGAAAAAGAGATAGATCGAGAAGGATTGTTCGAAGTGGCTATGCTTGAGATCAAGAACCTGCACGCCGAGGTGGACGGCAAGAAGATCCTGAACGGCATCAACCTGTCGGTCCCGAAGGGCCAGGTGCACGCGATCATGGGCCCGAACGGTTCGGGCAAATCGACGCTGTCTTACGTGATGGCCGGCAAGCCGGGCTACGAGGCGACCGAAGGCGAAATCCTGCTCGACGGCGAAAATATCCTCGAGATGGAGGCGGATGAGCGCGCCGCGAAGGGCCTGTTCCTGGCGTTCCAGTATCCGCTGGAAATCCCTGGCGTGACGACGGTGAACTTCCTGCGCACGGCGCTGAACGCGCAGCGCAAGGCGCGCGGTGAGGCCGAACTGCTGGCGCCGGAGTTCATGAAGCTCATGCGCGAGACCGCCAAGGCGCTTGAGATCAATCCCGAGATGTTGCGCCGCGCCGTCAACGTCGGCTTCTCCGGCGGCGAGAAGAAGCGCAACGAGATTCTCCAGATGGCGCTGCTTGCGCCACGCCTTGCGGTGTTGGACGAGACCGACTCCGGCCTCGACATCGACGCGCTGAAGATCGTCTCCGACGGCGTCAACCGGCTGCGTTCGCCGGACCGCGCGATGATCGTCATCACCCACTATCAGCGGCTGCTCGACCATATCGTGCCGGACGTGGTGCACGTGCTTTCGAAGGGCCGCATCGTGAAGACCGGCGGCAAGGAACTGGCGCTCGAGCTCGAAGCGCAGGGCTATGCCCAGTTCCAGGACGACGCGGCGTAAGGGTCAGACATGAACGCCGAAGTCCGCACCATGAAGACCGCAGCCGAGCTTTCGCTCGCGGACGCTTATGCGTCCACGAAAGCGAAACTGCCCGGCGTTGCGGCGCTGCGCGAAACCGCGTTCCGCAAGTTCGAGACGGACGGCTTGCCGAACCGGCGCGTCGAGGAATGGAAGTACACCGATCTGCGTGCCCTGATGCGCGAGGGGAGGCCCATCGCGGGCTCGCCTGACGCCGCCGGCAAAGCGCGCGCCAAGGATGCCGGCAAGATCATCGGCGATATGGACGCGCGGCGCATCGTGTTCGTCGATGGCGCTTTCGTGCCGGAACTGTCCGATCTTGCGGACTTGTCGAAGGGGCTGACGATCCGCCCGATGGCGGAGGCGCTGACGCGCGACGATCTGCTGATCGCGAAGCATTTTGGCAAGCTGGCCGACGGCGACATCGCGGTTGCGCTCAACACCGCGCTGATGCGCGACGGCGCGCTGATCCATGTGGCCACCGGAGCGACGGTCGACAAGCCGATCCATCTGATCTTCGTCGCGGGGCAGGACAAGCCCGCCTCGATCTTCACCCGCTCGCTGGTGGTGATCGAGAAGGATGCGCGTGTCATGCTGATCGAGAGCCACGAGGGCGGCCGCGACCACCAGATCAACACCGCGCTCGACCTCGTTGTCGGCGACAACGCCCACGTCGATCACATCAAGATCGCCGCGAACGGCGAGGGCGTGGTTCACGTTTCTTCGATGATGGCAACGATCGGCGCGCACGCGCGCTTCAACGATTTCAGCTTCAACATCGGCGGGGCGGTGGTGCGCAACCAGCTCTTCCTGTCGTTCGACGGGGTCGAGACGGTCGCCAACATCCGCGGCGCGAGCCTGCTCAAGGGCAAACAGCATGCCGACAACACGCTGGTCGCCGACCATAAGAAGGGCGGCTGTCTGGTCCGTGAGGTCTTCAAGTCGGTGCTCGACGACGAAAGCCGCGGCGTGTTCCAGGGCAAGATCATCGTGCGCCAGCATGCACAGAAGACCGACGCCAAGATGATGACGCGCGCGCTTCTGCTGTCGGAGGACGCCGAGGCCGACAACAAGCCGGAACTCGAAATCTTCGCCGACGATGTGCAGTGCGGGCACGGCGCAACCTCGGGCGCACTCGACGAGGAACTGCGATTCTATCTGATGGCGCGCGGCATTCCGGAGAAGGAAGCCGAGGCGCTGCTGGTTCAGGCGTTTGTCGGCGAGGCAGTCGAGGGCATCGAACACGCGGGCCTTCGCGACGCTCTGATGGACAATGTGGTCGCGTGGCTGCGCGCGCGGGCAGGGTAAAGTCATGCATCCCGCGGTGAGCAACGGTTCCTACGATATCGCGAAGATCAGGGAAGACTTCCCGATCCTCGGAATGCAGGTCTATGGCAAGCCGCTGGTCTATCTCGACAACGCGGCGTCGGCGCAGAAGCCGAAGGTCGTGCTCGACCGCATCCAGCACGCCTACACCCACGAATACGCCAACGTGCATCGGGGCCTGCATTATCTCGCGAACGCCGCGACAGAAGCCTATGAGGGCGCGCGCGATCTGGTGAAGGACTTCCTCAACGCGCCGCGCCGCGAGGAGATCATCTTCACCCGCAACGCCACCGAGGCGATCAACCTCGTAGCTTATACGTTCGGCCGCGAACGCATCAAGGCAGGCGATGAGATCGTGCTCTCGATCATGGAGCACCATTCCAATATCGTGCCGTGGCACTTCCTGCGCGAGCGGCATGGCGCGGTGCTGAAATTCGCGCCGGTGGACGACGAAGGCAATTTCCTGCTCGACGAGTTCGAGAAGCTGCTGACGCCGCGCACCAAGATGATCGCGATCACGCAGATGTCGAACACGCTCGGCACCCCCGTTCCGATCAAAGAGGTGACGAAGCTCGCCAAGGCGCGCGGCATACCGGTGCTGGTCGATGGCGCGCAAGGCGCGGTCCATCTCGATTGCGACGTGCAGGACCTGGGCTGCGACTTCTACGTCTTCACTGGGCACAAGCTTTACGGGCCGAGCGGCATTGGCGTGCTGTGGGGCAAGTACGAGCATCTTGAGGCCATGCCGCCGTTCAACGGCGGCGGCGAGATGATCCGCGAAGTCTCGACCGACGTTGTCACTTATGGCGAGCCTCCGCACCGCTTCGAGGCCGGTACGCCATCCATCGTGCAGGCGATCGGGCTCGGCGCCGCCATCGAGTACGTCAACTCGATCGGCAAGACGCGCATCCGCGCCCATGAGAACGACCTGCTTGCTTACGCGCAAGACAAGCTGCGCGAGATCAATTCGCTCCGCATCATCGGCACGGCGAAGGACAAGGGCCCCATTGTTTCGTTCGAGATGAAAGGCGCGCATCCGCACGACATCGCGACCATCATCGACCGCTCCGGCATCGCAGTTCGCGCCGGCACTCATTGCGTCATGCCGCTGCTTCAGCGCTACGGCGTGACGGCGACCTGCCGCGCGTCATTCGCGATGTATAATACGCGCGAGGAGATCGACAGCCTCGCAAAAGCCCTCATCAAAGCTCAGGACATTTTCGCATGAGCGACCCAAACAAGGCTCCGCCCGCGGAGATCGACAACAAGATTTCCGGCCTGCCCGAGGCCGAGATCACGCGCATGAGCGATGACATCATCGCAGCGATCAAGACCGTCTACGATCCGGAAATTCCGGCGGACATCTACGAGCTCGGCCTGATCTACAAGGTCGATATCGAGGACGACCGCTCGGTGAAAATCGACATGACGCTGACCACGCCGAACTGCCCGTCGGCGGCCGAACTGCCGCAGATGGTGGAGAATGCGGTCTCGGCGGTGAACGGCGTTTCCAGCGCCAAGGTGACCATTGTCTGGGAGCCGCCGTGGGACCAAAGCCGGATGACGGACGAGGCCCGACTCGTTCTAAATATGTGGTGAGTTGCGGAACGGCTTTTGCTTCTTAAGTAAAGGTATGAATTCGTTGGTTTTATCGAGCTATTCCAAACCAGCGGCCCGTGCGGCGGGTTAAACTCCCGCCGCGAGGAGAGATCGAAATGGCGACTGCCCGTCCGAAACCCCAGGTGATGCGCCTCTCGGAGGCCGCTGCCACCCGCATCAAGGAATTGATGGCGAAGTCCGGCCGCCCGATCGCGGGGCTCCGCGTCGGTGTGAAGAACGGCGGCTGCGCCGGCATGGAATACACGATGGAATACGTCGACAGCATCGGACCGACCGATGAGGTGGTCGAGGACAAGGGCGTTAAGATCCTGATCGATCCCAAGGCTGTGCTGTTCCTGCTCGGCACCGAGATGGACTGGAAGACCGAGAAGATGTCTTCGCAGTTCGTGTTCAACAACCCGAACCAGACCTCGGCCTGTGGCTGCGGCGAGTCCGTGCTGCTGACGCCGGCCAAGAGCGACGCGCTCGAGGCGCGTTAGTCTGCGCGGGGTGGGCGCATGGCCGGCCCCGATCCCGAACACATTGCCGAGATGTTCGCCGCCTTCGGGCGCGTGAGTGTGCGCCGGATGTTCTCCGGCGCGGGCGTATTTTCCGATGGCCTGATGATCGCGTTGATCAGCCGCGATGTGATTTATCTGAAGGCTGACACACAAACGATCCCGGCCTTCGAGGCCGAAGGGCTCGCGCCGTTCAGCTACCAGAGGAAGGGCGTCATGCGGACGATCAATTCGTTCTGGCGGATGCCGGAGCGGCTCTACGACGATCCCGACGAACTGGCGCAATGGGCGCGGCAGGCGAGGGATGCGGCGCTTCGGGTGGGGGTGAAGAAGCCCAAGGCTGCCAAGTCCAGAGCTGCGAGATCCAAAGCTGCCGCCCCCAAGCCTTCCAAACCCAGTCCTGTAAAGCGCCATGCGGCGAAGAAGGCCGCAAAATCAAAACGCCGCTTCATGAAGAAGCGGCGTTAATCAACTCAGCGCTCGCCGAAACTCAGGCGACCTTGGCCTCCGACGCGCCTTGCGCCACCTCGGGGTCGGTCTCGGAGATCACCCGATTGCGGCCGTTGCGCTTGGCCGCGTAGAGGCAGGCGTCGGCGCGAGCGATCAGCGTCTGAGCGGTGTCGCCCTTGCGCACGGTCGCGACGCCAAGCGAGATCGTGACACGGCCGAGGTTCTGGCCGGTCGAGCGCTTCATCAACTCCTTCGACATCACCGCGCGGCGGATGTGGTCGGCAACGGTGATCGCCGAACGCAGCACGGTGTTTGGCAGCACCAGCGCGAACTCCTCGCCGCCGTAGCGCGAGGCGATGTCCTGGCCCTTCACGTTCTGTTTCACCGACATGGCGACGAGGCGCAGCACCTGGTCGCCAGTGAGATGGCCCCAGGTGTCGTTGAAGGTCTTGAAGTGGTCGATGTCGGTCATCACCAGCGACAGCGGCTCGCTGCGCTCGACAGAGGCTTCGAGCGCCTCATTGAGCGACATATCGAAGAACTTGCGGTTCGACAGGCCGGTGAGGGGGTCGGTCAGGCTCTCGTTGCGGACGGTTTCGAGGTTTTCCTGAAGCTGGTTGATCTCCTGCTTCGACTGCGACAAGCGCTGCTCGAGCGTGTGGTTGTCCTTCTTCATCTCGGACGCGGTCTGCACCAGGCTTTCCACGATCGCGCGCAGGCCCTCGCGGTCCTTGGCGCTGCCGAGCTTGTTGGTCACGTCGGCGAGGCTCTCCGAGTAGTTGTTCGCGGAGCCGGTCGCCGCGTCCATCATGGACATGACCTGGTTGATCTCATCCATCACGCGCGCGCCGACGGTGTCGATCTTGTCGGTCAGGCGCGTCGGCGAAATGAAGTTGGCGTAGATCTGTTCGAGGTCGGCGTCGGTCAACGTGCCGGAACGCGCCAACGTCTCGTTGATGGTTTGATTCAGCGATGGGCTGTAGCCGGTCGCGTAGGAATACCAGATCTCATAGTTGCGCGGCGTGGCCGGCTGGCGAAGTGCCTTCAATTGTCCGAGCGCGATTTCCGCGAACGCCATCGTGCGTTCGTGTTCGTCGGCGATCTCGGCCATTGCAATTACCCCTTGCCGTCCGGCCAAAATGCGCCGGCCAGCGTCCTCGGAAATGAGACAGACACTGAGATAGGCACGATATTTCTACAGTCGTAAAAGCGGGGTAAACACCCCGGAATTATCAGGCTTTTGCCCGCACCGGACGCAGCAGAAACGCTGGCAAATGGGAGCTGACATCACCTGCCGGTTCGCTTTGCCGCGGTGCAGCAGGACGAGGCCGGGCCTCTTCAATCCGGGCAATCGGGGCGGGCTGTTCGGCGCGGACCGGAGCCGCATGAGGCTGGCTGTGATCTCGCGGCGGACGGGGCTCGTGGCGAGGCCCTTTGGATTCGCCTCGGCGTCCGTTGCCACGTCCATCCCGGCGGCCACCACGGCCGCCATGACGGCCTTCGCGCGGCCGACCTTCTGATGACGTTTCCTCGGCCGACGGTGGTTCGCCGATCCAGGCGATACTCTGGCCGATCAGCTTCTCGATTGCGCCGAGCGACTTGCCGTCGGCGGGCGCCACGATCGTGATCGCGGTGCCGCTCTTGCCAGCGCGGCCGGTGCGGCCGATGCGGTGGACGTAGTCGTCAGCGTGGTGAGGAACGTCGTAATTGAAGACGTGGCTCACGTCTGGAATGTCGAGACCGCGTGCGGCCACGTCGGACGCAATCAGGAGCTTGGCGTCGCCGTTGCGGAAGGACTCCAGCGCGGCCGTGCGCGCGGACTGATCCATGTCGCCATGGAGGGCGACCGCGTTGAAGCCGTGACGCACCAGCGAGCGGTGCAGTGTTGCGACCTCACGCTTGCGGTTGCAGAAGATGATCGCGTTCTTGAACGGATCGGCGCTCTTGATGAGGCGGCGCAACGTGTCGCGCTTCTCGTAATCCTCGCGGCCGCACTTCACGAGCTGCTGGGTGATGGCGGACGCGGTGCTGGCGGGCTTGGAAACCTCGACGCGCACCGGGTTGTGCAGGAACTGTTCGGTGATGCGCTGGATTTCCGGCGGCATCGTCGCGGTGAAGAACAAGGTCTGCCGCGTGAAGGGAACGAGCTTGCAGATACGTTCGATGTCCGGGATGAAGCCCATGTCGAGCATGCGGTCGGCTTCGTCGATGACGAGCAGTTCGACCGCCGACATCAGCAGGCGCCCGCGCTCGAAGTGATCGAGCAGGCGGCCCGGCGTTGCGATCAGCACGTCGACGCCGCGCAGAAGCTTGGCGTCCTGATCGTCAAAAGAAACGCCGCCGATGATGAGGGCGACGTTGAGCTTGTGGTTCTTTCCGTATTTTTCGAAGTTCTCGACGACCTGCGCTGCGAGCTCGCGTGTGGGTTCGAGAATGAGCGTGCGCGGCATGCGCGCTCGCGCGCGGCCTTGCTCGAGCATCGTCAGCATCGGGAGGGTGAAGGCCGCGGTCTTGCCGGTGCCGGTCTGCGCGATGCCGAGAACGTCGCGGCGCGCGAGCACATGCGGGATAGCTTGTTCTTGGATGGGCGTGGGAGCCGGGTAACCAGCCGCGGTGACCGCGGAAAGAACCTTTTCGGACAAGCCGAGTTTGGAAAAGGGCATAGAGCCTCGTGTCAGGGCCGCCCGAAGCCGCGCCGGACTACATGCACGACGGTGATGCGCGGAGGCTGGCCGAATCCATATTCGTGCCGTTGCAGCGCAAAATAGGGACGAACCGCGGAAAGTCAATGGTTTGGCGGGGTTTTCAGTTAAATTAACCCCTTCAAACTCCGAAGAAATTTCGTCGCGGAAGTGTCACGGACATGGCTGCTCCGCGATGCAAATGATGCCCCGGCGTGCGGTTTTTGGCTGGTAATTTTTCGCGCTGCGGAGCTTCCGCGCCGCGATTGTTCTTTTCCTTTCATGGCTTTGCGAGCGTGCTAAGGGAATCGAATGGCATCGACACTTGACCTGATTGGCCAGACTCCGCTCGTCGAAGTCACGCGCATGGATCGCGGCCAGTGCCGCCTGTTTTTGAAGCTCGAGAGTGCCAATCCGTCGGGTTCGATCAAGGACCGGCCGGCGCGCGCCATGATCGAGGCGGCTGAACGGGAAGGGCGCCTCAAGGCCGGTGGAACCATCGTCGAGGCGACCGCGGGCAACACGGGCCTGGGCCTCGCGTTGGTCGGCGGGCAGAAGGGCTATCGCACCATCCTGGTCGTGCCCGACAAGATGGCGCGCGAGAAGATCCTGCATGCGCGCGCGATGGGCGCGCAGGTGATCATCACGCGTTCGGACGTCGGCAAGGGCCATCCCGACTACTACCAGGACCTCGCGCAGACGATCGCCGCAAAGACCAAGGGCGCGATCTTCATCAACCAGTTCGAGAACCCGGCGAACCCGCTGGCGCACGAGCAGGGCACCGCGCCGGAACTGCTCAAGCAGATGGATGGCGACATCGACGCAATCGTGTGCGGCGTCGGCTCTGGCGGTACGCTGACCGGTGTGGGCCGCTACATGAGAGCGCATTCACCGAAGACCGAGATGGTGCTCGCCGATCCGATGGGGTCGATCCTCGCGCCTTATGTGAACTGCGGCGAGATGATCGAAGCAGGGAGCTGGACGGTGGAGGGCATCGGCGAGGATTTCATCCCGCCGAACGCGGACCTCTCGCTGGTGAAACATGCCTATTCGGTCACCGATCAGGAAAGCTTCTCGGCGGCGCGTGAGCTTTTGAAGAAAGAGGGCGTGTTCGCAGGCTCGTCGTCCGGTACGATCCTCACTGCGGCGCTGCGTCACTGCAAAAGGCAGAGCACGCCGAAGCGTGTCGTGGCCTTCGTCTGCGACTCCGGCGCCAAGTATCTTTCGAAGGTGTTCAATGATGCCTTCATGGCGCAGGAGGGCTGGATCGACCGTGCTCGCTTCGGCACGGTGCGCGATCTCGTCATCAACCGCCACACCGAAGGTCTCGCCATCGAGGTGCGCCCGCACGATACGCTGCGCACGGTGTTCGCGCGCATGCGCGCCGCCGACGTCTCGCAGATGCCGGTGATGGAGGGCGACAAGCTCGTCGGCCTTGTGGATGAGAGTGATCTTCTGGCGGCGCTGATCGACGGCAACGACACGGCGGGCAAGGCGTTCGAGACGCCGGTCAAGGACGTGATGGTGACGAAGCTTGAGACGGTCTCCGCCGATGCGCCGATCAAGGCGCTCGTGCCGTTGTTCCGCAAGGACTATGTCGCCATCGTCATGGACAACGGAAAATTCCTTGGCCTTGTGACGCGCATCGATCTCATCAACCACTTCCGGGTTGCGATGAAATGACCAAATCCAATCAGCTTGCCTTCGCCACGCGCTGCATCCACGCCGGCCAATCGCCCGATCCGACGACCGGGGCGGTGATGACGCCGATCTACACGACCTCGACCTACGTCCAGATCAGCCCGGGCGTGAACAAGGGTTACGACTACGCCCGAAGCCAGAACCCGACGCGCTTTGCCTATGAGCGCTGCATCGCGGACCTCGAAGGGGGTGTGCGCGCTTGCGCCTTCGCGTCCGGACTTGCGGCGATCTCGACCGTGCTCGAGTGCCTCGATGCGGGTTCACACATTGTCGCCTGCGACGACATCTACGGCGGCACGCGGCGGCTGTTCGAGCGCGTGCGGCGGCGCTCGATGAACCTCGATATTTCCTATGTCGATCTCACCGATCCGGCGAATTTCGAAAAGGCGATCAGGCCGAACACGCGGATGGTCTGGGTCGAGACCCCGACCAACCCCTCTCTGAAGCTGGCTGATCTCGAGCGCATCGCGGTGATCGCGAAGAAGCACAGCATTTGGGCCGTCGCCGACAATACGTTCGCGAGCCCGTACATCCAGCGGCCGTTGGAGCACGGTTTCGACGCGGTGGTGCATTCGACCACCAAATATCTCAACGGCCATTCCGACATGATCGGCGGCACGGCGGTGGTCGGCGAGAACAAGGAACTGGCCGAGCGCGTCGGCTTCCTCCAGAACGCGGTGGGCGGCATCCAGGGCCCGTTCGATTCCTTCCTCGCCCTGCGCGGGTTGAAGACGCTGGCGCTCCGCATGGAGCGGCATTCGGCGTCGGCGCTGAAGATCGCGGAGCGGCTGTCGGCCCATCCGAAGGTCAAGCGCGTGATCTATCCAGGCCTGCCGAGCCACCCCCAGCATGCGCTCGCCAAGAAGCAGATGCGCGCCTTCGGCGGCATGATCTCGGTCGATCTCAAGACCGATCTTGCAGGCGCGAAGACCTTTCTCGAACGGACGCAGCTTTTCTCGCTCGCCGAAAGCCTCGGCGGCGTCGAAAGCCTGATCGAGCATCCGCTGCTGATGACCCACGCTTCGGTGCCGCCCGAGGTCCGGGCGGAGTTGGGCATCGGTGAGGGGCTGGTGCGGCTCTCGGTGGGCATCGAGGATGCCGACGACCTGATCGCCGACCTGGAACAGGCGCTGGCGGCAATCTAAACGCTGCGGCAAGCGGGCAATCGACTTTGGCGGATTTTTCGCTAGTGTCGCGATTTGGAAGTTCGCCCGAGCTCTCGGCCCGTTCCGAAGCGAACTTCCAAATCAAAGCGACACTAGCAACATTATGACTCCTAGTGTCCCTTTGAACCCGAAGTTCGCATAAGTGCCCGCAGCACATTCTTGCGAACTTCGGGTTCGGGACACTAGGTTGAGCCCCAACAAGAACCATACCGCAGACTAGGGAGTGCTCCGATGAACCTGATCCGATTGGGCCGCGCCATGCTGGGCGGCCTCGCGCTGCTGGCTGCGACGGCACTCGCCCCGGCCTCGGCGCAGGACGCGGCGAACTATCCGAACAAGCCGATCCGCGTCATCGTTCCGTTCGCGGCCGGCGGCGGCAACGACATCTTCGCCCGCCTGGTGGGACAGAAGGTCGGCGACTTCCTTGGCCAGCCGCTCATCATTGAAAATCGCCCTGCGGCCGGGGGCCGTCCCGCGGCGGAATACGTCGTCAACCAGCCGCACGACGGCTACACGCTGTTCGTCGGTGCGAGCGGCGTGATGTCGATCGCGTCGGCGGCGTATCCGAACCTTGCGTATCACCCGACCAAGAGCTTCGTGCCGCTGTCGATGATCGCGAACTTCCCACTGATCGCCGTGATCCCGATCGATCATCCGGCGAAGACCGTGAAAGAGCTGGTCGAGTGGGCGAAGAAGAATCCTGACAAGTCGAACTATGCCTCGACTTCGCCGGCGTTCACGACGGCGACCGAACTGCTCAAGCTCAAGAGCGGCATGCCGGGCACCCTGATCCCTTACAAGAGCAGCAACGAGATGATCCTGAGCGTCATTCAGGGGCAGACCCTGATTGCGATTTCGGACGGGCCACCCGCGATCCCGATGATCAAGGCGGACAAGGTGCGCGCGATTGCCGTCACGGGCTCCGAGCGCTCTCCGGAATTGCCAAACGTGCCGAGCATGGCCGAGGCGGGCTATCCGGACGTGAACACCAAGCTGTGGAGCGGTTTCTTCATCGCTCGCGGCACGCCGCAGCCGATCGTCGACAAGGTCGAGGCGGCGGTCCGCAAGGCGATCGCCGATCCGGAGGTGAACGGCAAGCTGAAGGCCATGGCTGTGAACCCGGGCGGGACGTCGTCGGCGGAATTCACCAAAATGATCGATGCCGACATTGCGAGCTACGTCGCGGTGATCAAGGCGGCGAACCTGAAGTTCGACAACTGACGTTGTCCGACATCCGAAACGAAAACGCCCCGCTTCGGCGGGGCGTTTTTTGTTGGCAGCGTGCAGGAGTCACAGCTTCTGCATGAAGCATTCGGTCTCGATGGCGCGGCCCGGCTCGACCGGCTTACGGTTCACGCGTGTCTGCTTGTAGCCGTCCTTGGCGCAGGAGATCGCGACGTCGTCCGGATTGGTGTTCTTGCCGAACCCCGGAATCTTGTAGACGCCGAGGATGTCGGTTCGCGCGATCACCGAGCCGCGGCCTTTCAGCTCGGCGGTGACCTTGGCATCGCCAACCAGCACACCGCGATGATCCTTCACGAAACCGTAGTAGATCGGCCCGGCTTCGGGATCTTCATCGTGCTCGTCGACCTCGCCGCCGGCACGTGCTGCGCCGGACAGGCCGAGCGCGAGGACTGCCGCCGCGAACATGAGAACCGGTTTCGATGCACGCTTCATGGTGCGATTTTATCCCGTCGATGTATCGAATTCTACTTCGTCCAGAACGGCATTAGCGAATAGATCAGTGGCGGGACGGCCAGGATCGGAACCAGCCAGATCAAGGACAGTGGAATTTTCCGGGTGACGCCCGCGGGAAGAAGGGTTGCGAGCCCACCCAAAATGCCGGCCCCGATCAGTGTCGTCACTGTCCAGCCGTACCAATACATCACCGGGCCTTCGCCGCGCCGCGGCAACGCGTAGCCCCATTCCAGACGCCCGGTTGCCGGATGGAAGGTGAAAAGCGGCAATCCGGCGAAGTCGCAGATCACATAGAGCGCCGCGCCCGTGATCGCGAACACGACGACGAAGGTGCGGAATTTTTCCGATGAGGCGAGCGCACTCATGATCCGAACCCCCGCACGTTGTTGACCACATGGCCCACAAGGAAATTGAACCAGCAGATGGCGGCGAGAAGAACCGTCAGCCATTTGCGCGCGCTGTCGTATTCGGGAGCCTTCGCGTTCTTCCAGAAGAACCAGTAGGCCGGCAGCAGCACAAGACCGAGCGTTGCGACATGTTCCTTCAGTTCGAAGAAGCCCTGGGTCTTCCAGAAGCCGGCGCGTTCAATCGGAACGCGGATGTAAACGCGATACTTGATGTAGATCCATGCGCCCATGAGGAAAGTGACGATCCACAACACGCAGATCGCTGTGGCGTAGGCCGCCGAATTCACCGCGCGGAAGCGCTCGGTGAAGCCTCCGGCGGCTTGGCGCACCGGCATCAGCACGGAAGCAGCCTGGTGCGTCAGCGCGCCGAGAAGCGCGATGGCGAGCAGGCCGTGGATGATAAGCAGAATAGTCCAGTATGTGTTGACTGAGATGTAATCGAATATGAAGTCCAAGTGTCACCCCCGTGACGCACGCGCTTCCCATCGTTTCTCGTTATTGGGCATCAATCCAGCGGCTCCAGTTTAATAATGGACGCGCTGTGATTGCTGCCGATCCAGAACGTCACCGGCGATGTCGTGTTGTCCACGAACACGCGGCGGATGTTGGTGGTCTTTGGTAGCAAATATTCGACGTAGTCGCCGGTCTTCGGATTGAGACGCGACACTCGGTCGCTCATCATCGAGCCGGTCCAGGCTTCGCCGTTCTTGTCGGTGACGACGTCATAGGGCTGGCCCCACGCCGTCGGCAGGACCCACTCCTTCACTTCCTTGGTCTTGGGATCGAACATGCCGATCGCGTTGCCGGCATATTCCGCATACCAGAGGCGATTTTGCTCATCGACCGCCCCGCGGCGCGGCCGCGAATTTGGAAGATTGCCGCGCGCGACCGTGAACTGCTTGGTCTTGGCGTCGATCAGGCCGATGTTCGAGGTCTGGAAGTCGAGTAGATAGAGGTTGTTCTGATCGTCGGCGCGGATGCCGTAGACGCCGAAACGTTTGCCGTCCGCAGGATTGCTGAATGCGCCGAGGTTCTCCCATTGCTCGGTTTTGGGATCGAACCGCATGATCTGCGAGCCGTCCGAGTTCTTGACCCAGACCTTGCCGTCGACATGTGTGCTGGTCGGCTCGAGATGGCCGGTCTGGGCGGCGTCGGTCTGCCACTCCTTCGGCATTGACCAGACCTTGAACGTCTCGGTCTTCTTGTCGAAGCGCGCGATGCCGGCCTGGTACATCATACCGATCCAGAGATTGCCCTCCTTGTCGGCCTGAAGGTCGAGCGTGCCGACCGGATAGCCGGGCTTGATCGTCGGGATCGGGAATTCGGCGTACTTGCCGGTCTTGGGATCGAACTTGCCGAGGAACTGCTCGCCGAAGTGGCTGAACCAGATGATGCCCTGATCGTCCATGATGACGTCGTGCGGCTGGATCATTTTCCGCGGCAGGTCGTATTCCGTGACGATGTAGCGATTGTTGCGGCCCTTCGGACGCGGCAGCGTCTGAAGCTGGTAGCTTCGCGTTTCCTGGCTGGCGTTGACCGAGGCGAGATACTCCGCCATCGCGCGCACGCCAGGACCCTGACCGAGCTGGCGCTGCGCATTGCCGACGAGGCGCTGCGGATGCTCCGGCATCGAGCCCGGATAGTAGCCGACCATCCGGTTGAACACGTCCATGAACTGATCGGCGTCATATTGCGAACGTACGATACGGTCGAGGTTGTGGCAGCTCACGCAGTTGAGCAGCGCCTTCTTCTGCTGATCGGTGCCGGGGAAGCTGGCGAACCATTCGGCATTGGAAAGTTGCTTGGCGAGGTTTTTGGTCGGCGCGAGCTTGAGGTCAGCGGTCGCGGTTTGCGCCGCGGGGATTTCGGCGGTCTTGGGTCCGTCGAGTTCGTAGCCGGCGGCGCGGATGCTGAGCGCGTAGGGACCGGGGTCGAGCTTGGAGGAGGGGAAGCTGAAACGGCCCTTGTCGTCGGTCGCGACGCTGATGGTGACGGTGCCGCCGGCGCGCTTCGCGCTGACGACCACGCCCTCCATCGAGCCTTCCTTGTCCGACGACACGGTGCCAGTCAGCGCAACGGGCGGCCGGCTTTGGGCCTGAAGCATCGTTGGCAGGACGAGAACAAGCCCAGCAATCAGGGCGGCACGGATCATCTGCATGGCATCACCTCGAAGTCGTCACAGTCTTCGGCAGGCGTAAGCCGCCCGCGGATTGGCGTCCGCGGGCGGAATGTTCGGCATCAGTCCAGAGGTTCGAGCTTGACGATCGAGGCGCCGTGGTTCGAGCCGACCCAGAACGTCACCGGCGTCGTGGTGTTGTCCACGAACACACGGCGGATGTTGGTCGAGCGAGGCAGGAGATAATCGACCATTTCGCCGGTCTTGCTGTCGAGCCGGGTGACCTGATCGGTCAGCATCGAACCGGTCCAGGCTTCTTCGTTCTTGTCGAGCACCACGTCATAGGGCGAGGCCCAGCGCGTGCGGAGCTGCCACACCTTGAATTGTTCGGTGTTGGTGTCGAACATCGCGATGCGGTCGCCCCGGTACATGCCGAACCAGAGCCGGTCCTTCGGGTCCATCATGCCGCGGCGCGGAGCCGAGCGCGGGATGATCGACTCGTAGAGCTTGATCTCGCCGGTCTTCGCGTCCACGCGGCCGATGTGCTGGTGGCGGAAGTCGGTGAAGTAGACGTTGTTCTTGGAGTCGGGGATCACGTCGTAGATGTTGTGCGGCTCCTTGGCGCCCTTGAAGGGCTCCCAGGTCTCGATCTTGCCGGAGGCGAGATCAAGCCGGTGAACGCCGGCAAAGCCGTTGTTCTGCGACCACACCTTGCCGTCGACGTGCGAGGATTCCGGCCGCACCATGTTGAGCTGAGCTGCGTCGATGTTGCTCTCCGGCGGCAGCTTCCAGTAGGTGAACTTCTCCACCTTCGGATCGAACTTCACGATCGTGGCCTGATACATATTGCCGAGCCACATGTTGCCATCGCGGTCGGCGCGCAGCCCGAGCCCGCCGGTCGGATAGCCCGGCTTGTTCTCGGCGATCTTGTACTCCTTCACCGCGCCGGTCTTCGGATCGAGCCGGCCGAGAGCCTGGAGGCCGAAGCTCGAATACCAGGCGATGCCGTCCTTATCGATGATGACGTCGTGCGGTTCGATCTTCTCGTCCGGTAGATCGTATTCGGTGTAGATCACGCGCGTGGCGCGGCCGCTCGGACGTGGTGTGGTCTTGATATCGAAATTCCAGCTCTCTTTGCCGCCGCTCAGATTGATCTTGGCGAGATACTCGGCCGCAGAGCGATAGACCTGCACGCGGCTGTCGCCGCGTTCTTCCATCTGGCGCTCGGCTTTGCGGAGCTGCGGGTTCTGCGGAATGCTCTGGTTCACGTAGCTCTGCATCCGCGGCAGCACGAGCTCGAGGAACTCGTCGGCGGTGTGATTGGAGCGCATCGGGCGCTCGAGCGTGTGGCAACCCACGCAGTTGAGAAGCTGGCCTTTCTGCGCATCGGTGCCGGGAATGCTGTTCATCCACTCGGCGTTGGTGAGCTGGGCCGCGATGTCCGCGGTCTTCTTGAGTTTTAGGTCCTGCGTGGTGCTTTTCTGCGCTGCGACCTGCACGGCATCGCCGCTGGCGAGGTCGTAGCCGACCGCGCGGATTTTGATGCCGTACTGGCCGGGTTCGAGCTTGCCCGCCGGGAAGCTGTAGTTGCCGTCCTTATCGGTGACGACGCTGATCGTGATGGTCGAGCCGCTCTTCTTGGCGCTGACGATCACGCCTTCCATCGCGCCTTCCTCGGCGGAGGTCACTTTGCCGGTGAGCGCGATGTTGTTTTGGGCGGAGGCAGAAAACGAAAGGGCCAGCAGAAATGCAGACGCAAGGGCGCCCGCGATAGGCGGAATGCGCATGATCGTCTCCCCAGACGCAGAAAGATGGCTGCAGTGTTTTTTTGTTATCGACTCGAAGCATAGGCCCGCCGGCAACCACCGGCAACGGCACTTTGTCAGGTTCCCTTGCGCTGCGGCAGGCCGCGAATGGGCCATCGATTCCGGCATTGATCCCTTTTCCCGCGCGCGGTGTATGGCTCTAGTGCGCCGAAACGGGAGAAGAAATGCGCACGCAAGTCGGAATCATCGGCGCTGGCCCAGCGGGATTGATGCTGTCGCATCTCCTGCATCTCGCAGGCATCGAATCCATCATTGTCGAGGACCGGAGCCGTGCCTATTGCGAGGCGCGTATCCGCGCCGGTCTGATCGAGCAATGGGCCGCCGATATGCTGGTCGAGGTCGGCGTCGGCGAACGATTGAAAAAAGAGGGGCTCCGCCACGACGGCATCTATCTGAATTTCAGGGGCGAACTCCATCACATCGATTTTTCGAAGCTCGTCGACAAACGTGTGACGATTTACGGCCAGCAGGAGGTGGTGAGAGACCTGATCGCGCGACGGCTCGCTGACGGGACGCCGATCCTGTTCGAATCTTCGAATGTCAGCGTGCATGACGTCGGCAGCGGAAAGCCAAAAATCAAGTTCACCCACGGCGGCAAGGCGCAGGAAATCGAGTGTGACTTCATCGGCGGCTGTGACGGCTTCCACGGCATCTGCCGTCCCAGCATTCCGGCCGGTGTGCTCACAGTCTATGAACGGGAATATCCGTTCGGCTGGCTCGGAATCCTGGGCGAGTGCAAGCCGGTCGCGGATGAGCTGATCTACTCCTATCACCCGAACGGTTTTGCGCTGTACTCCATGCGCTCACCGTCGCTTGTCCGTTACTACCTGCAATGCGATCCGCACGAGGATCTGAAAAATTGGTCCGACCAGCAGATCTGGGACGAGCTTGAAGCCCGGCTTGGCGGCACGCTGCCGCTGCCGCGCGGGCCGATCGTTGAGAAGATCGTCGCGCAGATGCGTTCGTTCGTGGTCGAGCCGATGCAACACGGCCGGCTGTTCCTCGCCGGCGACAGCGCGCACATCGTGCCGCCGACGGGCGCCAAGGGCATGAACCTCGCGTTCGCCGACGTGCGCGTGCTCTCACGCGCGATCGAGGCGTTCTACCGGAGCAACCGCAGCGATCTGTTGGAGCAATATTCCGCCACCTGCCTGCGTCGCATCTGGAAGGCGCAGCGCTTCTCGTGGTGGATGACGAGCCTGCTGCACCTGTTCCCGGATGCTTCGCCGTTCGACCGCAAGCGGCAGGAGGCCGAGCTTGACTACGTGGCAAGCTCCGAGGTTGCGGCGAAATCGCTGGCCGAGAACTACGTCGGGTTGCCGATCGATTGACTATTTCGGCGGATTCTTCATCACCACGAGTTCGCTGATCTGCGCTTTCGTCAGCGGCGCAGTGATGAATTTGGTCGCGATGGCCTCGGCCATGATGTCGTCCATGCCGGCGATCTGGTCGGGGGAGAGGGCCTCCTTCGGCACGAGGCCGGGGATTTTCTGCGCGACCGCGAGCGGCACGTTGGCGATCTCTGCAAAATGCGCGAGCGCATCCGGCGACGAATACATGTAGTCGAGCGTCTCCTTGTAAGCCGCGAGGAAGCGGTCGATCACGGCCTTCCGCTTCTCCATGGTCTGCGCGTTGGTCATGTTCACGCGCACCGTGCGGTTCTGAAGGCTCTTCACGTCGGCGGCGCGGGCGACGCGGCGAATGCGGCCTTCGTCCTGCTCCTTCAACCCGATGGGGATGGTGGTCCAGGCGACGTCGACCTGGCCGGTCATGCCGGCGGTGAAGCTCGGCGTCACGCCGCCGGTCGGCGTGGGCTTTGCTGCGATCTTCTCTTGAGCAAGGAGAGCAAGAAGGGCGGCGTGGCTCGACGAGCCCGCGACCGAGTAGCCGATGGTCTTGTCCTTGAAATCCGCGGGAGACTTGATCGGCGAGGCGGAGGGCACAAACCAGTAGATGTCCGGCTGTCCGGTGGTTTCCGACGAGAAGACGCGGAGCGGCGCGCCCTTCGAGAAGCTGCCGAGCACGGTCGAGATGCCGATCGACACCGCGATGTCGAGTTGGCCCGAGATGATCGCGCCGACCGCCTCGGCGCCGCCGCCGGTGAACAGAAGCTCCACGTTGATGTTGTGCTTCTTGAAGATGCCGGCCTTGTTGCCGATCTCGGCCACCGAGGTGTCCCATGCGCCGCGCTGCGGCACCGCGATCTTCAAGGTGTCTTGCGCCGATGCCGGCGTCTGTACGGCGACCAATGCGGCGGCAACAGCGGAGAGCAGGAACGAGGCGGCTTTCATGGTCGCTCCAAGGTTTGGCAGAACCGGCTCGCCACAGCCTAGCGCATATTCGCGGTTGTGAAGCCGGTCATTCGCCGATCCGGCTGCGACCATCTGCGCGTGTGGCAGACCCTTCGACCCTTGGATACGATTGCCGGAAACATGCGGGAGGAATGAATGAAGAGGCTTGTTGCCGCGCTGGCACTCGGCGCGTTTCTTGTGTGCAGCCAAGCTGCGACCGCCCAGACTTATCCGACGCGGCCGGTGCGCATCGTCGTCGGTTTCCCGCCCGGCGGCACCAACGACATTCTCGCCCGCCTGATGGCGCAATGGCTGTCCGACAAGCTCGGCCAGCCCTTCATCGTCGAGAACCGGCCGGGCGCGGCCAACAACATCGGCACCGACGCGGTCGCGAAGGCCACGCCTGACGGCTACACGCTGCTGATGGCGAACGCGCCGAACGCGATCAACCATTCGCTCTACGAGAAGCTGCCGTTCAATTTCATCCAGGACATCGTGCCGGTCGCCGGCATCATGCGCGTGCCGAACGTCATCGAGGTCAATCCGTCGTTCGAGGTGAAGACGATGGCCGAGCTGATCGCCTACAGCAAGGCGAACCCAGGCAAGATGAACCTCGCGACGCCGGGCATCGGCTCGTCGCCGCACGTGTCCGGCGAGCTGCTCAAGATGATGACCGGCATGAACTACGTGCACGTGACCTACCGCGGCTCGACGCCGATGATCACCGACCTTCTCGGCGGGCAGGTGATGCTCGGCTTCGACAATCTGCCGGCCTCGATCGCGCATATCCGCGCCGGGCGCCTGCGCGCGATCGCGGTGACGACAGACAAGCGCACGCCGGCGCTGCCGGACGTGCCGACCGTCGCCGAAACCGTGCCCGGATACGAAGGCAGCGCCTGGTTCGGCCTGGGCGCGCCGAAGGGCACGCCGCCGGAGGTGATCGACCTCCTCAACAAGCAGGTGAACGCCGCGCTTGCCGATCCCAAGATCAAGGCGCAGCTCGTCGACATGAGCGGCATCCTCATCCCCGGCACGCCGGCCGACCTCGGCAAGGTCTTCAACGACGAGGTGGAGAAGTGGGCCAAGGTCATCAAATTCTCCGGCGCGAAGCCCGAATGAGCGACAAGCAACATCGCTGATCCGACTGGACTGCACTGGTCAGCGCCGCGGCCTATGCGCTATCCCAGACGCCGCAAGGAGACTGGGACTATGACGCAGCCGTTCGAGGGAATTCGCATCATCGACGCCACGCACGTGCTGGCGGGGCCGTTCGCGGCCTATCAGCTCGCATTGCTCGGCGCGGACGTGATCAAGGTCGAGGACCCGAACGATCCGGACCAGAGCCGCATGAGCGGCACCGACCGCGAACTGAGCCGAAAGGGCATGGGCACTTATTATCTGACCCAAGGCTCGAACAAGCGCTCGATCACGCTGAACCTCAAATCGGAGGAGGGGCGCGAGATTTTCAAGAAGCTCGTCGCGGACGCCGACGTGCTGGTCGAGAACTATCGCCCCGGTGCGTTTGATGCTCTTGGCCTCGGCTACGACGTGCTGAGCAAGCTCAATCCCAAGCTGATCTATTGCTCGATCTCGGCGTTCGGTCACGGCGGGCCGCGCGGCAACCAGACGGCCTATGACTTTGTCATCCAGGCGACGACGGGCCTGATGGCGATGACTGGCACCAAGGACGTCAATCCGATCAAGTTCGGTGCGCCGGCCATCGACTATGCGACCGGCACGATGGGCGCATTCGCTCTCGCGAGCGCTTTGTTCCAGCGCGAGCGCACCAAGAAGGGCCAGCGCATCGATCTCGCGATGAACGACGTGGCGCTGACGCTCGCAAGCTCGCACGTCACCGGCTTTCTCCGCACCGGAACGCCGCCGAAGCCGAACGGCAATGATCATGCGCATGCGACCAACTGCGTCTATCCGACCAAGGATGGCTTGCTGTCGCTCGGCGCGAGCAACCTGCGCCAGCAAAAGCGGTTGTGGACCGTGCTCGGTCATCCCGAGATGGCGAAGGCGAACAACGATCAGCGTCACGATGAACGCGCGAAGGAATACAAACTGCTGACGGAGTTGCTCGCGGCGCGCACGGCGGACGAGTGGGAGACGCATCTCGAAGCGCATGGCGTTCCCGCCGCGCGCGTCCGCACGCTTCCCGAGGCCGTCGCCGATCCGCAGCTTGCCACCCGCGAATTCCTGCACAAGCACGAGGGTGCCGCGGGCGTGGAGGGCGGCTTCACCGTGCCGTCGACGCCGTTCAAGCTCGCGCATGGCGGCGGGCGCGTCACGTCGCCGCCGCCGGCGGTCGGCGCGGACACCGACGCGGTGCTGAGCGAACTCGGCTACGGCAAGGATGCGATTGCAAAGTTGCGTGCGAGCCATGCGATTTAGTCACATGTGATTTAGTCTGATTGACGCGGCAAACGGGAGCGGCAGACTCCTGCGCCAAACGAAGAAAAGCGGACAGGGAGAGAGACGATGCCAAAGTGGGCCCAAGGATGGGCGATAGCGCTGCTTGCGGCGGCGCTCGGGTGCGGCAGCGCGCAAAATGGCGCGCAAGCGCAGGACACGATCAAGTTCGTGGTGCCGTTCGCGGCGGGCGGGCCGGTCGATGCGATGGCGCGGTTGCTTGCCCAGGAAATGCAGGGACCGCTCGGCGCCAACATCGTGGTTGAGAACCGTGGCGGCGCGGGCGGCGTCACCGCGACGGATCAAGTGTCGCGCGCGCCGGCCGACGGCAAGACGCTGCTGGTGGGAAGCCAGGGCTCGCACGTCATCAGCGGCGTGCTGCAAACCCATGTCAAATACGATCCGGCCAAGTCGTTCGATGCGATTGCGATGGTCGGCGCTACGCCGGTGCTGGTGGTCGCGACCCCGCAACTGCCGTTCAAGGATTTCAAGGAGCTGATCGCGCTCGCGAAGGCGAAAGACCTCAGCTACGGCTCGGCGGGCGCGGGCTCGACGATGAACATCGCGGGCGAGCTGATCAATGCCGGCGCGCAGATCAAGATAACCCATGTGCCGTATCGCGGCGTCGGGCCCGCGCTGCCCGATCTGATCGGCGGACGGCTCGATCTCATTGCCGCCGATCCGCCTGTGCTGTTGCCGCTGGTGCAGGCCAAGACCATCCGCCCGGTCGTGGTGATGGGGCTGAAGCGGCTCGCGGCGCTGCCCGACATTCCGACGACGGTGGAGCTCGGCTATCCCGACATGGTGATGGAGAATTGGTACGGCCTGCTTGCGCCCGCGGGCCTTCCGCCCGATGTCGCTTTGAGGCTCGAGAAGGCCGCGCTTGCGGCCATCGCGTCGCCGAGCATCCAGGAGCACATGAAGAAGGGCGAGCTGACCGGCACGCTGAACCGCGCGCAGTTCACCGAGCGCGTCGCGCGCGACGTCGCGCACTGGCGGCCGATGATCAAGAAGCTCGGCATCACCGATCAGGGCGATGCGGCCGCGCCTGCGCCGGGTGCGGCTCCGGCGCGGTAATGTCGCCATAGGCTCCTCTGTCGTCCCCGCGAAAGCGGGGACCCATAACCACCGCTCCTTGTATTTGCGACAAGAAAGAGCTGGATCCCCGCTTTCGCGGGGATGACAGCGGAGGTTGGTGCGGCGGCTGTGCGTCACGTCGATAAATTCCGATTCAATTTTCAAACAGCCACGACAAATCGCTCCCGGAAATCATCAGGCGCCGGGAGCGCCTTCACTTTCTTCCCCTTCGGACAAAGGTCCGAGGGATGGAGCGCCGAACAGCGCTTCATCTTGAGATCACGCCTTTCGGCGTCGCGTCCCTGTAGAAGGACGCTCGCCACCCGGCGC
>BFBZ01000163.1_pt1 | contig 70026 bp, 53 predicted proteins | sample 1888401 | NCBI WGS metagenome assembly BFBZ01 (sample SAMD00112614, study PRJDB3348) | symbiont metagenome | host: Chara braunii
GCCCGTCGGGGTGGCGCTCCAGCTGGGCGAGCAGGTCGAAGCGGGGCAGCGTCGTGCCGAACTCCTGGCGCAGGCGCTGGCGGATCTGGTCCTCCACGCGCGTCGTGCAGGACAGCAGGCGCAGCCAGAGCCGCAGCGCCTGGTGATCGTCGGCGGAGGCGCGGGTTTCGAGATCGAAGTCGGCCGACATCACATCGTCTCCCCGCCATCCACGGCAATGGCCTGGCCGTTGACGCCGCCGCTGCGCACCAGCCACGCCACCGTGTCGGCCACTTCCTCGGGCTGGATCAGCCGGCCCTGCGGGTTGGCCTTGGCCAGTTCCGCCCTCGCCTGGCTCGCCGTGCGGCCGGTCTTGGCGACGATGTTGGCGATGGCGCCCGCGACGATGTCGGTCTCGGTGTAGCCGGGGCAGACCGCGTTGACCGTCACGCCCTTGGCCGCCACCTCCAGCGCCAGCGCACGCGTCAGGCCCAGCACGCCATGCTTGGCCGCGCAGTAGGCCGCCACATAGGCATAGCCCTTCAGCGCGGCCGTGCTGGCGACGTTGACGATGCGGCCGTCCCGGCGCGCCAGCATGCCGGGCAGCACGGCGCGGCTGCACAGGAAGCTGCCGGTGAGGTTCACGTTCAGCAGGCGCTGCCAGACCTCCAGCGAGGTCTTGGCTAAGGGCGCCGTCTCCACCTGGCCGGCGTTGTTGACGAGAACGTCCACATCACCCACGGCAGCAAAGGCGGCGGCGACGCTGGCTTCGTCGCCCACGTCGCAGGCCTGCACGGCCACGTCGCCCAGCGCCGCCTGCGTGCTGCGCAGCCGCTCCAGGCTGCGCCCCATCAGCGTGACGCGCAGGCCATCGGCCAGCAGGCGCTTGGCCACCGCCGCGCCGATGCCGCTGCCGCCGCCGGTGACCACTGCATGTTTCTTCATACGCCCAACGCCTTGTTCGCCTGCTCGGCCGCAGCCACGCTGTCGGCGCGCTGGCGTTCGAACTCGCGCTCCAGCTGCGACTTGCCGGACAGGTATTGCCTGGGCCATTCCAGGCCGACCGGCCCGGCATAGCCAATGCGCGCGGCCTCGGTCAGCGTCCAGGCCGGGTTGGCCAGATGCGGGCGCGCGATCGCGCAGAGGTCGGCGCGGCCCGACGCGATGATGCTGTTCACATGGTCGGCCTCCGAGATCGCACCGACGGCCATCGTCGCAATGCCGACGCGGTTGCGGATGCTCTCGGCGAAGGGCGTCTGCCACATGCGGCCATAGATCGGCTTCTGCGCCTTGCTGACCTGGCCGGAAGACACGTCGATCAGGTCGGCACCCGCGGCCTTGAACGCCGCGGCGATGGCGACCGCATCCTCCGGCGTCGTGCCGCCGGCCACCCAGTCGTGGGCCGAGATGCGGACCGACATCGGCCGGTCCTCGGGCCAGACCTCGCGCAGCGCGTGGAAGACCTCCAGCGGGTAGCGCAGCCGGTTGGCGAGCACGCCGCCGTAGGGGTCGTCTCGCCGGTTGGTCAGCGGCGAGATGAAGCCGGACAGCAGATAGCCATGGGCGCAGTGCAGCTCCAGCCAGTCGAAGCCGGCGTCCGCCGCGCGCCGCGCCGCGCTGACGAAGTCCTCGCGCACGCGGTCCATATCGGCCCGCGTCATCGCGCGTGCGACCTGGCTCACACCCTCGATGTATTGCTGCTCGGACGCCGCCATCAACGGCCAGTTGCCCGAAGCCAGCGGGCGGTCTTCGCCGCCGCTCCAGGGCACGCAGGTCGAGCCCTTGGGGCCGGCGTGGCCGAGCTGCATCGCGACCTTGGCGCTGCTGTTGGCATGGATGAAACCGACGATGCGCTGCCAGGCGGCGCCCTGCGCGTCGCTCCACAGGCCCGGGCAGCCGGGCGTGATGCGCGCGTCGGGCGACACGCAGCTCATCTCGGCGAACACCAGGCCGGCGCCACCCAGCGCACGCGCACCGAGATGGGCCAGGTGGTAGTCGGCCGGCAGGCCGTCCACGCAGCTGTATTGCGCCATCGGCGACACGACGACGCGGTTCTTCAGCGTCAGGCCGCGCAGCCGGTAGGGCGTGAACATCGGCGGCAGCTGGGCATCGAGGCCCGACTGCGCGGCCAGCCAGCGCTCGAACTCGCCGACGTAGCCGGCATCGCGCAGCCTCAGGTTCTCGTGCGAGATGCGCTGCGAGCGCGTCAGCAGCGAGTACGCGAACTGCTCGGGCGCCAGCCGCGCATGGCGCTCCACGTTCTCGAACCACTCCGTCGAGTTGCGCGCCGCGTTCTGGATGCGCAGCACCTCGATGCTGCGGCTGGCCTGGTAGTCGGCCAGCGCGGCCTCCAGGTCGCCACCATGCTTGTCGATGTCGCGCGCCAGCGCAATCGCGTCCTCCAGCGCGAGCTTGCTGCCCGAGCCGATCGAGAAATGCGCCGTGTGGGCCGCGTCGCCCATCAGCACGACCGGCGCGCCCCGCTCGTTGCGGTGCACCCAGGTCTTGCAGACCACGCGCGGGAAGCGGATCCACTGCGCCGAGCCGCGCAGATGGCTGGCGTTGGAGATCAGCTGGTGGCCGTCGAGCACCCTGGCGAACAGCTTCTCGCAGAAGGCGATGCTCTCCTCCTTGCCCATGCCCTCCAGGCCCGCCGCGCGCCAGACTTCCTCGGGAGCCTCGACGATGAAGGTCGAGTGCGTCGCGTCGAAGCGGTAGGCGTGGGCCTGGAACCAGCCCCATTCGGTGCGCTGGAAATCGAAGGTGAAGGCGTCGAACAGCTTGGTCGTGCCCAGCCACACGAAGCGGCAGCGGCGCAGGTCGATGTCGGGCTGGTAGGTGGCGGCGTACTTCTGGCGCAGGCGGCTGTTCAGGCCGTCGGCCGCGATGATGAGGTCGGCGTCGAGGCCGGCGTCGTCGGCCACGTCGGTCTCGTAGGCCAGCTCGACACCCAACTGCTCACAGCGCGCCTGCAGGATGTTAAGCAGCTTCTTGCGGCCGATGCCGCAGAAGCCATGCCCGCCCGACACGATGCGCCGGCCGCCGATGTGCACGGCGATGTCGTCCCAGTGGTTGAAGGCATCGCTGATCTCGTCGGCCGTCTCGGCATCCGCCTCGCGCAGCGCATCCACGGTCTGGTCCGACAGCACGACGCCCCAGCCGAAGGTGTCGCCCGCACGGTTGCGCTCCAGCACCCGCACGACACGCGCCGGGTCGGCCTTCTTCATCAGCAGCGCGAAATACAGCCCGGCGGGACCGCCGCCGACGCAGGTGATACGCATGGTGTTGCACCGTCCTTGCGCAACACTTTAGAAATAGATAGTTCAAACGTCAAGTATTTATTCGCACTGCAGGCGACTGGAAACCCTGATCGATAACCGATCGCATGGCCTGCCAGATCGTTCGCTCTTGCGGTCTGGTCTGCACGGCTCTGGCAAGAACGCAGCAAATGCAACCAGAGAGGCACGGAGTCACAGAGAACTCGGTGCTGAACCGGTAGCCATGGGCCGTGAACTGGCATGGTCTTTGCGCCCTGTACCGCCGTGCGCTCGACAGTGCGAGCTGCGAGTTCCCGAGGTTGGCCAGGTTCCGCCATACACGTAAGCGTCAAGTCTTCCTCGCTAGGGTAGTCAGCTCCCCGAACTGGCTAGCATCGACAACCGCGCCAAACCCTGAGATCCGAAATGCCGCCAAAGATGCATCGCTTGCTGCTTGTCACGACCCTGCTGGGTGTCAGCCTGCCGGCCAGCGCCAATCCGACGAAACAGGAACTTGCGATGCGGCTGGTCGCCGTCATGCGGCTCGACTACACCGTTCTCGACGCCCTTCAGTGGCAAGCACGCGTCGCGCCCGCATTCTCGGGCGATGTTTCGGCCTGCCTCGGCGGCGCCGACTACAAGCGATTCACGGCGCCAATTGCCAACGTAGTTGCGAGGGATGTATCGGTTGATGACATTGCCTATCTGCTTGGTTTCTATTCATCGCCAGCCGGTAGCAAGTTCACCGAAGCGGCTCTGGTTGATGCGCACAAGCATGCCGATCCTGGCATCAAAGAGGACTACCCTGACATCTCACCTGACGAATACGCTCAGATTTCGTCGCTCATCAAGTCGGAGCCTTATGCCCGTTTTCGTGGAGTCCAAACATACGCAAGCGTGCGGCAAACAGCTGACCAGTTGCTCGCCGAATGCCGCGCTGGCAAGTGAATCTGCAAGTCGGCATGACCGCATGGCCGTTGCTTGATCAGATCGAACCGTGCTGAGCGCCCTCCACACGGTCTTGAAGGCCCCAGCCCCTTTCCCTAATATCCGCTGGTCATCACCCGACCACCCCGGGGAGGGCCTATGAGAAGCTGCACCACGCCCTGTGCCATTGCCTTCGCGCTCGCCGCGTTCACTGGCGCGATTGCCGCTCAAAGTCCCGGACTCACTCGAACCATCGTCACTCGCGCAGACGTTTCGGTGCCAGGTCGAGAGGCTGTCATCGCGCATGTGGAGTTGGCCCCGGGGAGTGTTGCCGGCTGGCATACACACCCGGGAGACGAGATCAGTCATGTGAATGAAGGCGAGGTCACGTTGATGGTCGCCGGCCAGCCGCCGCGCAAGTTCGGCGCCGGGCAAGGGTTCGTGATTCCGGCCGGTGTGGTCCACAGCGCAAGCAACGAGGGTTCTTCGACGGCTCGGGTGGTGGGCGTTTACGTGGTGGAAAAGGGCAAGCCCCTGGCGTCGCCCGCATCGGCACCCGCGCCGTGAGCGCCGGGCCGGCCTGATCACCTGAAGCCGGCACGGGCCACGCTCGACCGGGAGGAGCTCATGGATTCACGACGGCGACGGCTCTGCATGTCATCGGTTGCAGCGGCGCTTGCCTCCGTGCCGCCCTTGCACGCCCTGTCTCAATGCGGAGCCGATGGCGACGACTTCCGCGTGACGCTGCTTGGCACCGGCAGCCCCCAGCCTTCCGTCGAACGCTTCGGCCCCGGCGTGCTGGTGCAGGTCGCCGGCCAGGTGCTGTTGTTCGATTGCGGGCGCGGCGTCGCGCAGCGCCTGGTTCAGGCGCATCTGAAATTGGGAGCTGCCGACAAGCTGTTCCTGACCCATCTGCATTCGGACCACACGGTAGGCATTCCCGACCTGTGGCTGACCGGCTGGCTGGAGCCGCCTTGGGGCCAGCGCCGGGGGCCGTTTCAGGTCTTCGGGCCTGCGGGCACTCGCCAACTGATGGAGCACCTCGAGAAGGCCTATGCCTGAGACATCGACACCCGGGTTGCCGATCAGAAGCTCGCGCGCGCGAACGTCGCGGTGGTGGTGACCGAGTTCGACGAAGGCGTCGTCTACGAGAGCGGCGACGTGAAGGTCACTGCGTTTGCGGTGGACCACGGCGATCTCGTCAAACCGGCGTTCGGGTTCCGCGTGGACCACGACGGACGCTCGGCCGTGATCTCGGGCGACACGCGCTTCAGCGAAAACCTGATCAAGCATGCGGCCGGCGCCGATCTGCTGATCCACCAGGTGGCCGCGATGCGCCCGGAGCTGCTCGCCTTGCCGGCCTTTCAAGTCATCCTCGCGCACCACACCAGCCCCGAGGAAGCCGGTCGCGTGTTCAGCCGCGTCAAGCCCAGGCTCGCGGTCTTCTATCACTTCTCGCTGCTGGGCACGGCCAAGCTGCCGCCGCTGACGGCGCAGGAGGTCGTGGCGGCGGCGCGCAAGACCTACGACGGTCCATTGATCGCGGGCGAGGATCTGATGGCCTTCAGCATCGGCCGCGGTGGCGTCGCCGTCGGCGCCGGGGCGGCAGGACGGGGCTGCGCCGATGAACGCTAGCCGGCCGAGCAACAGCAGCCTGCGATCGGGCGCGATGCGCGGGCTTGTTTCGGCGCTGCTGCTCATCGGGTCGGTGCAGGCCGCCGCGGACGACGAGCCGAGCTGGGCCGCGCTGAGGCAGGGCGGCAAGGTCGTCCTGCTGCGCCACGCCCATGTCGAGATTCGGGAAGGGATCGGGCACCTCGCCCCGGGGCATTGCGACGAGGAGGTCAATCTTTCGCAACGCGGCGAGAAGCAGGCCCGGCAGATCGGCAAGGCCTTCAGGGCGCATGGCGTTCCGGTCGGAGAAGTCCTGACCAGCCCCTACTGCCGCTGCATCGACACGGGCAGGATCGCGTTTGGCAGCGCGACGCCCGTTCCTTATCTCAGGCCACCCGGAACGGTCTCTGAGGCGCAAGCGGAAGTCGATCAGGCAGGCCTGATGAAAGCCATCCTGACGCACCACGCACCCACGAACCTGGTCATGATCACCCACGATCTCAACATCGCGGGCGTCGTCCTCGAAGACACCGTGCGGATGGGCGAGTTCTTCGTCGTCGAACCCAAGGGAGACCATCTGGACATCGTCGGATCCATCGTGATTGGCGAGGACTGAATCCAGCCGAATGCCCGGCCCCCGGCGCTCGGGTGAGCGAGGCGGAGTTGCAGGCGGCGACGATGCGCGCCGCGCCTACTGCCAGCGCAGATGCACAACCCGATAGCCGTTGGCCTTCAGTTGCTGCAGCAGAAAGGGCAAGGCCCGCGCCGTCTGGTCCTGCGCGTCATGCAGCAGCACGATGCCGCCGCCGCTCTTCGCGAGCTGCCCCAGCAGCTTGTCGGCCAGCATCTGCGGTGTCTGGTCGGGCAGCCAGTCTTCGGCGCCGGCATCGACGGACATGACGGTGATCGCACGCTCGCGCAGCGCGGCCAGCAGCGTCGGCGTCTCCTCCAGGAAAGGGAAGCGCCAGGCCGGCGGCTCGCTGCCCAGTACGGCGCGGTAGGCGGCGGTCATCGCATCGAGGTCGGCCAGCTGCGCAGCGGGCGACAGCTGCGGGAAGTGCTCGTGCCGGAAGCCGTGCATGCCGACGCTGTGGCCGGCGTCGCGCACCCGGCGGGCCAGCTCGGCGTGGGCCTGCAGCGGCGCGCCGTTCATGAAGAAGCTGGCCTGCACGCATTGCTCGGCCAGGGCCTTCAGCACGAGGGGCGTGGACTCGGGCCGCGGGCCGTCGTCGAAAGTCAGCACGACCTCCTTGGGCGCCAGCGCCGGCAGCGCGGCATGCTGGGCCGTGCCCCAGGCCGCGGCTTCGCGCGGCAGCGTCAGCGTGCGCGAGGTGCCGAGCGCGTCGGGCGCGCAAGCCGGTTGCGTGGCGGCGGCGGCCAGGGCCAGGCTCATCAGCAGGCCCATCAGTGCGCTCCCACCGGTGCTTCGTTGCCGGCGGCGGCGGTGTCCTCGCGCCCGTCCTGCGGGAAGGGCGCCAGCCAGGCCAGCAGCACCGGCGGTACCGAGAACACCAGCACCCAGCCGAAGAAGCTCGAATAGTGGTGGCCGACCGCGTTCCACAGCAGGCCGCTGACGCTGCCGGTGCCCCATTTGGTCAGCGCCATGACGCCGGTGGCCATCGCGTAGTGGGCCATGCGGAAGGGGCCGGGGGCGATCTGCTGCATCATGTAGAGCATGTGGCCGACCGAGCCCATGCCGAAGCCGAACTTCTCGAGGGCGACGACGACGGCGATGGTGGCCGTGTCGGCCGGCAGCGTCTGCGCCAGATAGAAATAGGTCAGGTGCGGGATGTTGAGCACCAGGGCCAGCGTGAAGAAGCTGCGCGGCAGCGTGCGCCGGGCGACGAAGAAGCCGCCGAGGAAGGCGCCGGCGATGAAGCTCAGCGTGCCGACCGTGCCGTTGATGTGGCCCAGCGCCTCGTTGTCCAGGCCCAGGCCGCCGGCGGCGGCGCCGTCCAGCAGGAAGAGCGGGCCGAACTTCTCGATGAAGCCTTCGCCGAAACGGTAGAAGAAGATGACGGCCAGCATCATCCAGATCTGCGGCTTCTGGAAGAAGGTGACCCAGGCCTCGGCCGTGGCCTTCAGGCCGCCGGCCAGGCCCTGGCCGTGCAGATGCGACGGCCAACCCGGCGGCAGCACGCGCAGGTGGTAGAGGCCGAACAGCGCCATCGCCGCGGCAGCCAAGGCCACGACGATGACCCAGCACTGCACCCAGCTCAGGCCCATGTGGTTGTGCAGCCAGCCGGTCAGCGAGACCAGCAGGCCCGACGCGATGACGGCGCCGAGGTTCCAGCACATACCCTGCAGGCCGGAGTAGCGGGCCTGGTCGGTCTTGCTGACCGTCGTCATGAAGACGCCGTCGGCGCAGGTGTCCTGCGTGGCGGACGCGAAGCCGACGATCCAGAAGAAGGCCAGCGACAGCCTGAAGAAGTCCGCCAGCGGCAGGCACAGCGCGACGAGGCCGAGGGCCGCGGCCATCGCGAACTCCATGCCGATAACCCAGAAGCGCTTGCTGCGGTAGGTCTCCAGCAGCGGCGCCCACAGCGGCTTGAGCACCCAGGGCAGATACATCTGCGAGGTGTAGAGGGCGATGTCCTCGTTGGACACGCCGAGGTTCTTGTAGATGATGGCCGCGACGACGCCCACCATGACATTGGGCAGGCCCATGGCGAGGTAGAGCGAGGGCACCCAGGTCAGCGGGTGGCGGGAGGTCTGGGTCATGGCGGGCTGGGCTTCATGCTGCCGTTGGGCAGGGCGGGAACGGGGGTGCCCCGATTGGATTGCCGGGCCTGCGGCCCGGATCCTCGCGGCGGCCTCGTGCAGGCCCCTGGACGGCGTTTCGTTCGCAAGCGCCATGCCATGGGATCCGTTCGAGACAACGCTGTCATTCTGTCCGAATTCGCGTCGTCTATGGACTAGGGTTAGCCATGCCGGCCCGGCTGCCCGGCGCGTCAGTCCCGCATCACGCTCAAGGGCTTCGCCACGGGGTTGGACAGCACCAGCGCCGTCGTGACGCTGCCGAATTTCGCCAGCGTGTCCGCCACGCGCTCCAGGTCGTGCGGCACCGCGAACGCGCAGTAGACGACGAAGCAGTCCTCGCCAGTGACGCGCAGCACCTGGAGCACCTCCGGCAGGCTCTGGAACAGCTGCACATAGCGGGCGATGTGCTCGTGCGCGGTGCGCACGCGGACCACGGCCTGCAGGTCCACCGCCTGGCCCAGCAGGACTGGGACCGCCCGAACTGCCGGCACTGGGCGGCGCGCCTGGAGCGGGCCGTGGCCGAGGCCGGGGCCGGAATGCATCCTGGTGGCCCACAGCCTGGGCTGCCTGCTGGTCGCGTGCTGGGCCGCGCAGACGCAGCGGCCCGTCCGCGCGGCGCTGCTGGTGGCGGCGCCCGATCCGCAGGGGCCGGCCTTCCCTGCCGCCGCAAAGGGTTTCGGCGCCCTGCCCCGGCAGCGCCTGCCCTTCGAGACGCGCATCATCGCGAGCCGGAACGACCCCTATGCCGGCCCCGCGTTCAGCAGGCAGGTCGCGGCGGCCTGGGGCGCCGAGCTGCAGGCCGCCGGCGAGGCCGGGCATCTGAATGCGCAGAGCGGGCTCGGTAGCTGGCCCGCGGCCTGGCAGCAGGTGCAGGGCTGGCGCCTCTGATACGGGTTTGCAATCAAAGTGATAACAAGGCGCGAAGCCGCGGACAGTGCTTGAGCACGGCAAGGCGAAGCAACGCAGCGCTTTGATTGCGAAGCCGTATGAGAGGCCGCTGGCTCAGCCAGCCGACCAGCTCAGCGTGCCGCCCTCGGCCTGCACGGGGCTGCGCCGGCCGTCGACCTCGATGGCCCAGTCGCGCAGCACGCCTTCGCCGACCTCGGCCGTGTAGTGGCGGTCTTCGCGCCTGATCCTGCCTCGCGCCGCGATGCCGCCGCCGACCGCCGCGACCTCGAAGGCCACGCTCGCGCCGTCGTCCAGCTCGAACACGCGCAGCACGGTGCCGCGGCCGTAGTCGTAGTCCGGCCTCTCGGTCTCGGCGCCCCAGGCGATGACGCTGTTGGGCGCGGCATAGAGCGGCATGGACAGGAAGCCATGCGTCTCGCGATGCCAGCGTCCGCCCTGCTTCTTCTCGCCGCTGAGAAGATGCGTCCAGGTTCCTTGCGGCAGATAGAAGTCCACTTCTCCACTCTCGGTGAAGACGGGTGCGACGAGCAGGCTCTCGCCGAGCTGGTACTGCCGGTCCAGCGTCGCGCAGGCGGGGTCCTGCGGGTATTCCATCAACATGGAGCGCATCAGCGGCACGCCCGTCTGCGTCGCCTCGAAGGCCCTGGCGTAGAGATAGGGCATGAGCCGGTGCTTGAGCCGCGTGAACACGCGCAGCACGTCGCAGCTTTCCTCGTCGATCAGCCATGGCACTCGATAGCTGCTGCTGCCGTGCAGGCGGCTGTGCGAGGACATCAGGCCGAACTGGATCCAGCGCTTGTAGACGGCCGGCGGCGGGTTGCCCTCGAAGCCCCCGATGTCGTGGCTCCAGAACGCGAAGCCGCAGCTCGTCAGCGACAGGCCGCCGCGCAGGCTCTCAGCCATGGACTCGAACGTGCTCCAGCAGTCGCCACCCCAGTGCACCGGGAAACGCTGGCCCGACGCATAGGTGGAGCGCGCAAAGACGATGGCCTCCTGGCCCTGCACCTCCTGCAGCAGCTCGAACACCGCCTGGTTGTATTGCAGCGCGTAGAGGTTGTGCATCTCGACCGGGTCGGAGCCGTCGAAGTAGCTGACGCCTTCGCTCGGGATGCGCTCGCCGAAGTCGGTCTTGAAGCAGTCGGCGCCGGTGGCCAGCAGGCGGCGCAGATGGCCCTGGTACCAGGCCTTGGCGGCGGGGTTCGTGAAGTCCACGATGGCCATGCCGGGCTGCCACTGGTCGGTCTGGAAGGTCAGGCCATCTTGTGGCCCGCCCTTGCGCTTGATGAAGTAGCCCTGCGTTGCGCCTTCAGCGAACAGCGGCGACTGCTGCGCGACATAGGGGTTGATCCACAAGCTGATCTTCAGCCCCTTGGCATGCAGGCGCTTGAGCATGGCCTCGGGCTCGGGGAAGCCGCGGCGGTCCCACTCGAAGTCGCACCACTGGAACTCGCGCATCCAGAAGCAGTCGAAGTGGAAGACCGACAGCGGCAGCTCGCGCCGCGCCATCTCGTCGATGAAGTGGGTGGCCGTGGCCTCGTCGTATTGCGTCGTGAACGAGGTCGTCAGCCACAGGCCGAAGCTCCAGGCCGGCGGCAGCGGGGCGCGGCCGGTCAACGCTGTCAGCCGCTGCACGACGGCCTTGGGATTGGGGCCGGCGATGACGCAGTAGTCCAGGCTCTCGCCCTCGCGGCTGAACTGCACGCGCGCGACCTTCTCCGAGCCGACCTCGAAGGACACCGGGCCGGCCTCGTTGACGAGCACGCCGTAGCCGCGGTTGGTCAGGTAGAAGGGCACGTTCTTGTAGGCCTGCTCGCAGGCCGTGCCGCCGTCCTTGTTGGTGTTCTCGACGACCTGGCCGTTCTTGACCCAGGGCGTGAAGCGCTCGCCCAGGCCGTAGACGTTTTCGCCGACGGCCAGCGTCAGCTGGTCATGCACATGGTTGCGTGTGATGCCGTCCTTGCCGGCCCACTGGATGTAGCCCAGGCCGCGCCAGTCGCTCTTCGTCAGCACGCGCCCGCCTTCGCGGAATATCAGGCTCCAGCCCTCGCCCTTCTTCACGTCGACCGAGATCGCGCCGGAGCTCAGCGTGGCCTGGGTCTCGCCGTCAACGATCTGCACGGCCGGCCGGCCGGCGCCGACCATCGGGATGTGCAGGCGCGGCGGCTGCGAGGCGCTGTAGTGCTCGACGCTGACGCGGATGACGCCCTCGAGCGGCGAGCTCAGCGTCACGGTCAGCGTGGGGCCTTGCAGCGTGTCGCCGCGGTGCTTGATGGGGCGCGTCGTGGCGAGCACGACGAGGCGGTCTGCGTGGGCTTCAACCGCATAGGCCTCGGCCGCGTAGTGTGCGGCGACGCCCGGTTGAAGCAGCCACTGTCCGTCGGTGAACTTCATGGTGATGCTGGGGTCAGGGGTGGGAGGGGGCGCGCGCATGGCGCAGGATGTAGTCGGCGTGGTCGGGCATGCCGGCCGCGGTCTGCGCGATGGCCTGGCGCAGCCGCGTGAAGTGCTGCAGCAGGGCTTTGGCGTCGATGTGGTCGACGAAGGGGTCGTGGCTCTCGGGCCGCAGGCCGAGGCCGAAGAAGAGCGACACCCAGGACGGCTCGGCAAAGCCCTCGGGGTCGAAGATGGCGACACGGGCCGCGCTGCGGAACAGCTCGATCTGGTGGGCCAGCGAGTCGGGGATGGGCATGGCCGCGCAGTAGCGCCACAGCTCGCCGTCGCGCCTGTCGGTCAGCTTGTAGTGCAACGCGATGAAGTCGCGGATGGACTCGTACTGCCGGGCCATGCGGCGGTTGAACTCGGCGGCCAGATGCGGCTTGAACTGCCGGTCCGGGAAGAGCTCGATCAGCCGGCCGACGGCATCCATGATGAGCTGGATGCTGGTGGACTCCAGCGGCTCCAGGAAGCCGCCGGACAGGCCGATGGCGACGACGTTCCTGACCCAGCCGTCCCTGCGCCGGCCGGTCGTGAAGCGCAGCTGGCGCGGCGTGTCCAGCGCCCTGCCGTCCAGGCCGGCGAGCAGCGTGGCGGCGGCCTCGTCGTCGCCGATGAACTGGTTGCAGTAGACGTGGCCGTTGCCGATGCGGTGCTGCAGCGGGATGCGCCACTGCCAGCCGGCCGCCCTGGCGGTGGACGTGGTGTAGGGCGTCAGCGGCTCGACGCGTTCGCTCGGCACGGCCAGAGCGCTGTTGCAGGGCAGCAGCGCGCTCCAGTCCTCAAAGGGCGACTGCATCGCGCCGCCGATCAGCAGCGCCCGGAAGCCCGAGCAGTCGATGAAGAGGTCGCCGTCGACGCGGCGGCCGTCGGCCAGCCTCACGGCGGCGACGAAGCCGTCATCGGGCCGCAGCTCCACATCGACGATGGTGCCCTCCACGCGCCGGGCGCCGCGCTGCAGCGCGTACTCGCGCAGGGTGGCGGCGTAGAGGCCGGCGTCGAAGTGGTAGGCGAAGGAATAGGCATTGGCCGCCGACGGCGCCCCGCCCTCGGGCGGCGCGAAGCGGTTGCGCAAAGCCATGACCGTGGCCATGGACCAGTCCTCGTAGCCCGGCAGCCCGTCCACGATGTGCGACAGCCGCAGCCAGTGCTGCCAGGGCGGGCGGTTGTCGATGGCCGGGCCGAAGTCGCCGAAGCCGTGGAAGAAGCGGTGGCCCACGCGGCCCCAGTCGCGGAACTCGATGCCGAGCTTGAAACTGCCCTGGGTGCGCCTGACGAAGTCCGCGTCGTCCAGGCCCAGCGTGCGGTTGTAGGCGCGGATGGGCGGCAACGTGGCCTCGCCGACGCCGATGCTGCCGATGTCGGGCGACTCGACCAGCACGATCTCGCAGCGCCCCTCGCCGGCCGGCTCGAAGCGCTGGGCCAGCGGCGCGGCGGCCATCCAGCCGGCGGTGCCGCCGCCGACGATGACGATCCTGCGGATGGCGTGCTCGTTCACGGCCGCCTCCTGCAAGGGCGCGGCGAACGGAAGCCGCCCGGCGCGGTCGGGTTCACTGCTTGTCTCCAGAAATCAAAAGGCAACCACAGAGGCACAGAGCCACGGAGAAACACGCACAGAGCGCTTCTCTGTGCCTCTGTGGTTGCATTTCCGTATTCGTTTCGGCAATGCCCGCGGCGCTTGGCGCCTTGGACAAACGGGAAGGCGCTGCGTTGGCGCCGGGCCGCGAGTCTGCGACTTGCCCGGCCGGGGCGGGAGGGTGTTTCCCCTTATTTAGTTAGTTTGACGCACGAACTAATAATGTTTGCACAAGGCGGGGCCGAACTGCGCCCCGCTGACGAGACCCACGGAGACAAACTTGCCCATCGAGGCCGCCGGCAGTCAGCAGCTGCTCAAGGACATCAACCGCATGGCCCTGGTGCGCCATCTGTGCGCCCAGCCGGGCCAGTCGCGCGCCGACCTGGCCACGGCCGTGGGCCTGACCAAGTCCACCGTCAGCGGGCTCGTGCGCGACCTGGTCGCCGAGGGCTGGCTGGAGGAGCGCGAGGTCGTCGCCACCGGCGACCTCGGCCGCCGCCCCACGCCCCTCTTCATCGACCCGGCCCGGCTGCTGCTGCTCGGCGCCGAGGTCGGCATCGACGCCGCCCGCGTCGTCGCCACGTCGCTGACCGGCGAGATCAAGGCCCAGGCCGTCGCCGGCTACGGCTCGGGCAAGAGCGCCAAGGCCTGCATCGCCAGCCTGGCCACCGCGCTGCTGAAGCTGCGCCGCCAGTTCGACGCGGCCCGGCACCGCATCATCGGCATCGGCGTGGGCCTGCCGGGCGGCGTGGACGAGGCCGAGGGCTTCCTGCATTTCGCACCCAACCTGGGCTGGAGCGAAGTGCCCGTCGGCGCGCTGCTGCGCGAGAAGTTCGCCGGCACCGCGCTGGCCGACGTGCCGCTGTTCGTGCAGAACGAGGCCGACGTCGCGGCCCTGGGCGAGCTGGAGTTCCACCCCTCGCCGCTGACCGACCCGCTGCTCTACGTCAGCATCAACCAGGGCGTGGGCGCCGGCGTCATCGTCGGCGGCCGGCTGCTGACCGGCCACCGCGGCTTCGCCGGCGAGGTCGGCCACATCGTGCTGCAACTCAACGGCCCGCCCTGCTCCTGCGGCCGGCGCGGCTGCGCCGAGGCGCTGATCGGCCCGCGCGCGATGCTGCGCAGCGTGCCCGGCAGCGAGACCGACGGGCTGGCCGAGATCCGCGCCCGCCTGGCCGCCGGCCACGCGGCCCAAGCGGCCGCCGTGCGCCAGGCCGGCGAATACCTGGGCGTGCTGCTGAACAACCTCGCCGCCGCCTACGACCCCGCCTGCATCGTCGTCGGCGGCGCCGCAGTCGAGCTGGGCGAGGCCTTCCTGCAGCCGGCGCTGCAGACGCTGGCCGGCTATGCCGCCGCGGCGCGCCTGGAACCCACCACCGTGCGCAGGTCCAGCTTCGGCGCGGATGCCGTGGCCGTCGGCGCCGCCGCGCTGGCCCGCTACCGGCTGACCCGCCCGCTGATCTCGACGGCAGCGATGGACACGGCCGTGAAGGAGGCCGCCTGATGTTCCTCGGCATCGACCTCGGCACATCGGAAGTCAAGCTGCTGCTGCTCGACAAGGGCGGTAGCGTCGTCGGCCAGGCCGGCGCCGCGCTGGACCTGCAGCGCCCGCAGCCGCTGTGGTCCGAGCAGGACCCGGCCGCCTGGTGGCGCGCCACCGGCACGGCCGTCGCCACGCTGCGCGAGCGCCACGCGCAAGCCTGGCCGCTGGTGAGCGCCATCGGCCTGTCGGGCCAGATGCACGGCGCCGTGCTGCTGGGCGGCGGCGACGAAGTGCTGCGCCCCGCCATCCTCTGGAACGACGGCCGCAGCCACGCCGAATGCGCCGAGCTGGAGGCCGCCGCGCCGCGCCTGCACGACATCGCCGGCAATCTCGCGATGCCGGGCTTCACCGCGCCCAAGCTGCTGTGGGTGCGCCGGCACGAGCCCGAGATCTTCGCCCGGGTGAAGACCGTGCTGCTGCCCAAGGACTGGCTGCGCCTGCAGCTCTGTGGCGACAAGGTCTCCGACCCGTCCGACGCGGCCGGCACGCTGTGGCTGGACGTGGCACGCCGCGACTGGTCCGACGAACTGCTGGCGGCCTGCGGCCTGACGCGCGCGCAGATGTCCCGCCTCGTCGAGGCCAGCGAGCCCAGCGGCGTGCTCAAGCCCGAACTCGCGCGCGCCTGGGGCCTGGGGCCCGAGGTCGTCATCGCGGGCGGCGCCGGCGACAACGCGGCCAGCGCCATCGGCATCGGCACGGTGGCACCCGGCGACGGCTTCATCTCGCTGGGCACCTCGGGCGTGCTCTTCGTCGTCAACGACCGCTTTGCGCCCAACCCGGCCTCGGCCGTGCACGCCTTCTGCCACGCACTGCCGCAGCGCTGGCACCAGATGAGCGTGATGCTGTCGGCGGCGAGCTGCCTGCGCTGGTTCTGCACCTTGGTCGGCAGCGACGAAGCCACGCTGCTGGCCGAGCTTTCGCCCGATGACAGCGCAGTCATCGACCTCGCTCCGATCTTCCTGCCCTATCTCGCCGGCGAGCGCACGCCGCACAACGACCCCTTCGCGCCCGGCGTCTTCTTCGGCCTCACGCCCGCGAGCAACCGCGCCGCCTGCACCTACGCCGTGCTGGAGGGCGTGGCCTTCGGCCTGGCCGACGGCCTGGACGCGCTGCGCGCCGCCGGCACCGAGGTGAGCACGCTGTCCCTGGTCGGCGGCGGTGCGCGCAGCGCCTACTGGGCGCAGCTGATCGCCGACGCGCTGGGCGTCGACATCCTCGTGCACGCCGGCAGCGAGGCCGGCGGCGCCCTCGGTGCCGCGCGCCTGGCCTGGCTGGCTGCGGGCGGGCAGGTCGACGCGGTCTGCACCCGCCCCGCCGTCGCGGCCCGCCACCGCCCCAACCCCGAACGCCATGCGCGCCTGACCCCCCGGCTGGCGCGCTTCCGTGACCTCTACCGCCGCCTGCGCGGCGCCTGAACCTTGACCATGACGAGCTATTTCCACCACATCGCACCGATCCGCTACGAAGGCCCCGACAGCCCGAACGAGCTGGCCTTCAAGCACTACGACAAGGACCGCCTGGTGCTGGGCAGGCGCATGGAAGACCATCTGCGCTTTGCCGTCTGCTACTGGCACAACTTCGTCTGGACCGGGCTGGACCCCTTCGGCGGCGCCACCTTCGAGCGCCCCTGGTTCCAGGGCGGCAGCCCGATGGAGCTGGCCCGCGCCAAGGCCGACGCCGCCTTCGAGTTCTTCGCCAGGCTCGGCGCGCCCTACTACTGCTTCCACGACCGCGACGTGGCCCCCGAGGGCGCGACCCCGCGCGAAAGCCAGGACAACTTCAAGCGCATCGTCGACCTGCTGGCCGAGAAGCAGCAGGCCACCGGATGCAAGCTGCTGTGGGGCACGGCCAACCTGTTCAGCCACCGCCGCTTCATGTCGGGCGCGGCCAGCAACCCCGACCCGGCCCTGTTCGCGATGGCCGCGCTGCAGGTGCGCGACGCGATGGACGCCACGCTCAAGCTCGGCGGCGAGAACTACGTGCTGTGGGGCGGCCGCGAGGGCTACGAGACGCTGCTGAACACGCGCCTGGGCCAAGAACTCGACCAGCTCGGCCGCTTCCTGAATATGGTGGTCGAGCACAAGCACAAGATCGGCTTCAAGGGCGCCATCCTCATCGAGCCCAAGCCGCGCGAGCCGTCCAAGCACCAGTACGACTTCGATGTCGCCACCGTCTACGGCCTGCTCGTGCGCTACGGCCTCGAGAAGGAGGTCAAGGTCAACATCGAGGCCAACCACGCGACGCTGTCGGGCCACAGCTTCGAGCACGAGATCGCCACCGCCGGCGCTTTAGGCATCCTCGGCAGCCTGGATATGAACCGCGGCGACCCGCAGCTCGGCTGGGACACCGACCAGTTCCCCAACAACGTGCCCGAGACGGCGCTGGCGCTCTACCACGTCATCCAGGCGGGCGGCCTGGGCTCGGGCGGCCTGAACTTCGACGCCAAGGTGCGCCGCCAGTCGCTGGACGCCGAGGACCTCTTCCACGGCCACATCGGCGGCATGGACGTCTGCGCCCAGGGCCTGCTCGCCGCCGAAAAGATGGTCGAGGACGGCCGCCTCAAGGCCGCCGTGGACAAGCGCTACGCCGGCTGGGACAGCGCGGCCGGCCAGGACATCCTGCAAGGCCGCCGCACGCTGGCCCAGCTGGCCGACGAAGTGCTCGAACGCAACACCGACGTGGCCCCCGTGTCCGCGCGCCAGGAGGCGCTGGAGAACCTCGTCAACCGCTTCTGTGGCTGATTCCCCATAACTCAAGGACTCACCGCCACGCAACCCGCCCGGAACGACAACGCTGCCATGACGGTCAATCAGCCATCCAGCCCCTGTCGCGCCGGGCAATGTTGATCTCCCTTTCCTTCACTGCCGAACCAGCAGTCCAGCACAGCAAGGCCTAGAGCCCAGACCACAACGACAGGAGACACTGTGAAACAGCACCGCCGCACCGCCATTTCCATCGCCGCCGCCCAGGCCGCCCTGCTCTGCAGCGGCCTGGCCCTGGCCCAGACCACGCCCGCCCCGGCGGCCTCCGCGGCCGGCGCCAAGCCGCAGAACCTCGAGACCGTCGTCGTCAGCGGCCGCCGCGCGGCCCTGCAGTCGGCCCAGAAGATCAAGCAGGACGCCGACGAGATCGTCGACTCCGTCAATGCCGACGACATCGGCAAGCTGCCGGACAAGTCCGTCACCGAGGTGCTGCAACGCATCGTCGGCGTGACCATCGACCGCACCATGGCCAAGGGCGACCCCGAGCACTACTCGGTCGAAGGCTCGGGCGTGAACATCCGCGGCCTGTCCTGGGTGCGCTCCGAAATGAACGGCCGCGACACCTTCTCGGCCAACGGCGGCCGTGCGCTGAACTTCGAGGACGTGCCGCCCGAGCTGATGGCCGGCGTGGACGTCTACAAGAACCCGTCGGCGGCCCAGGTCGAAGGCGCCATCGGCGGCCTCGTGAACCTGCGCACCGCCCTGCCCTTCGACTACAACGGCCTCAAGGGCGCCGTCTCGGTCAGCGGCAACTACAACGGCTTGCAGCGCAAGTGGAGCCCCGCGGCCTCGGGTCTGCTGTCCAACCGCTGGAAGACCGACCTCGGCGAATTCGGCGCGCTCTTGAGCCTGGCGCGCAGCAAGAGCACGACGCGCACCGACCTCTGGCAGGCCGAGCCCTACTACAACATCGACGGCACGCACTGGGTGCCCAAGGGCGCGCAGTGGCGCGACTCCAACTTCGACCGCACCCGCGAGGGCACCTACGGCGCGCTGCAGTGGAAGAAGAACGACGTCAGCAGCTCGCTGACCTACTTCGAGTCCAAGTACCGCATGCACTGGGACGAGAACGCGCTGTTCGCCCAGTCCACACCCTACAACCTGCAGATCGGCAGCGGCGCGACCTACGGCGCCAACAACCAGCTGCTGACCGGCACGCTGACCGACCCGACCGACGGCGGCATCAACTTCGGTGCCGACACGCGCTACATGACGCGCGACTCCAGGACCCGCGACCTGGGCTGGAACCTGAAGTGGAAGGTCAACGACCGCTGGAGCTTCAGCACCGACCTGCAGCTCGTGAAGTCCAGCACCAATGCCTTCGACTCCACCGTCGCCACCGGCCTGCAGATGCCCAAGGAGACGCTGGACCTGTCCGGCTCGACGCCGCGCGTCGTCTTCGACGCCTCCGACCTGGCCGCGCTGCAGGACAAGGGCAACTACTACTGGGCGTTCACGATGGAACACCTGGACAAGAGCAAGGCCGACTCCAAGGTCTGGCGCGCGGACGCCAAGTTCAACTTCGACCACCCCGTGCTGCAGGACCTGCAGTTCGGCATCCGCCTGACCGATCGCAACGCGACGACGATCAACTCCTCGCCGAGCTACAACTGGGCCGCCATCACGCAGGTCTGGCAGCAGGGCTGGGACATCACCGGCCTGGCGCGCCTGAACGACCCGCGCTTCAACGCGCCGGTGTCGCTGCACCAGTTCACGAACTTCTTCGGCGGCCAAAGCGTGCCGGCCATCTACGTGCCCGACGTGTCGCTGGCTCAGGGCTACCCCGACAGCTACGCGATGCTGCACCAATACCACGACCAGGTCCTGTGCAAGCCGCAGCCCTGGCGCTCGGGTTGCAGCCCCTGGACGCCCGCCACCTTCGGCACCGACCCCGAGGGCACCAACCAGCAGCATGAGAAAACGCAGGCCGTCTACGGCCAGCTGCGCTTCGGCTGGGAAGACCAGCCCATGCCGGTGGACGGCAACCTCGGCCTGCGCGTCGTGCGCACCGACATGAAGGCCAACGGCTACATGGTCTTCAAGAACAACGCGCCGACCCTGAAGGACGGCGAGTCCTTTGGCGGCGTGGTCCTCCCGAACGTGGCCTCCTTCCCGCCCAAGGCGCTGGACGCAAGCCAGAGCTACACCAATGTGCTGCCCAGCCTGAACCTGCGCTTGAAGGCCAGCGACCAGCTGCAGTTCCGCGCCGCGCTGGCCCAGGCCATCTCGCGCCCGGACTTCTCCGACATGCAGGCCTACACCTCGCTGTCGCTGGACACCCAGAAGCACTCGAACGGCAACACCGTCGTCATCGACAGCGTCTCGCTGACCGGCAAGGCTGACGGCAACCCGCTGCTCAAGCCCATCAGGTCCAACCAGCTCGACCTGACCGGCGAGTGGTACTTCTCCAAGACCGGCTCGCTGACCGTGGCCCTGTTCGACAAGGAACTCAAGGACGTCATCGTGAAGCAGTCCGCCACGACGCAGCTGCTCGACGGTGCCGGCAACCCGATCAACTTCACGGTCACCTCGCCGGTCAACGGCGCCAAGGGCCATGCCCGCGGCATCGAGATCGCCTTCCAGCGCTACCTCGACATGCTGCCGGGCTGGCTGTCGGGCTTCGGCGTGCAGGCCAACTACACCTACGTCGACAGCAAGACGACGCCCTACAACCCGGTCCTGACCGCCTACTGCGCCGGCACCAGCACCAGCGCATCCAACCTGAACCTCAACATCAACGGCTGCGACACCGATGGCCACACCTTCGGCAACCTGCCGCTGATCAACCTGTCCAAGAACGCCTACAACCTGGCGCTGCTCTACGACTACGGCCCGATCTCGGCCCGCCTGGCCTACAGCTGGCGTTCCAGGTACCTGCAGGGCGTCAACGTCAACGGCACCAACGGCGGCGACGGCCGCCTGGCCAACGGCACCGGCGTGGCCTGGGCGCTGCCGACCTGGAGCGACGCCTACGGCCAGGTCGACGCCGGCATCACCTACCGCCTCAACGACCACTTCAGCGTCAGCCTGGAAGGGCAGAACCTGAACAACGCGCTGGCCCGGCAGCTGATGCAGCAGCAGATCGGCTTCATGACCCGCGGCGTCAACTACACCGGGCGCCGCTACTCGGTGCAAGCCAGCTACTCGTTCTGAGCGCTGGCCAGGGCCCGGAGTCACGATGAAGAAGAAGCACCTCCTCATTGCCGCGGCACTGGCCGGCCTGCTGGCGGCCCGAGCCGCCGACGCGGCCGAAGTCCCCCGCCTGGTCTCGCGCGACGGCCGCCATGCGCTGCTCGTCGACGGCAAGCCCTTCCTGATCCTCGGCGCGCAGGCGCACAACGCCAGCAACTACCCCGACGCGCTGAAGGACGTCTGGCCGGCCGCGGCCGACGCGCAGGCCAACACCGTGCTGATGCCGGTGGCCTGGGAGCAGGTCGAGCCCGAGGAGGGGCGCTTCGACTTCGGCTTCGTCGACACGCTGGTCAAGCAGGCCCGCCAGCAGAAGAAGCACCTCGTGCTGCTGTGGTTCGCGACCTGGAAGAACACCAGCGCCCAATACACGCCGGCCTGGGTCAAGCTCGACACCAGGCGCTTCCCCGCGATGCGCGACCGCGACGGCAAGCCCAGCTACTGCCTCAGCCCCTTCGGCAGCGAGACGCTGAAGGCCGACCGGCGCGCTTTCGTCGCGCTGATGGGCCACCTGAAGCAGATCGACTCGGCCGAGCGCACCGTGCTGATGGTGCAGGTCGAGAACGAGGTCGGCACCTACGGCCTCGTGCGCGACTTCGGCCCGGCCGCGCAGGCCGCCTTCGAGCAGCCGGTGCCGGCCGCCGTGCTGGCGCGCAAGAAACCCGTCGCCGCGGCGTCCGGCAACTGGCGCGAGGTCTACGGCGACTACGCCGACGAATATTTCCACGCCTGGGCCATCGCCCGCTACATCGGCGACATCGCCCAGGCCGGCCGCGTCGCCTACGACCTGCCGGTGTACGTCAACAACGCGCTGCGCAACCCGCTGGAGCAGCCGCCCAAGCCCTGGAACAAGGACTTCGCCAGCGGCGGCCCGACCTGGGACGTCATCGACATCTACAAGGCCGCGGCGCCGGCCGTCGACATCGTTGCGCCCGACATCTACAACCCCGACGCCGCCCAGATCGAGGCCAATCTGCGGCTCTTCCAGCGCGCCGACAACGCGCTGTGGATTCCCGAGATCGGCAATGCGCCGGGCTATGCGCGCTGGCTCTATGCCGCCTTCGGCCAGGGCGCCATCGGCGTCGCGCCCTTTGGCATCGACTACGCGGACTACAGCAACTACCCGCTCGGCTCGCCGCTGAAGGACCGCCAGATGGTCGAGCCCTTCGGCCGCGTCTTCGCGGCCTTCGCGCCCATGCAGCGCCAGTGGGCGCAATGGGCCTTCGAGGGCCGCACGCGCGGCGCCGCCGAGGGCGACGACCGCAGGCCGCAGGCGCTGGCCTTCCCCGGCTGGACCGTCAGGCTGTCCTTCGGCGAATGGCAGTTCGGCGAGCGCAGCTGGCCTCAGCTCAAGGACAAGCAGCCGCCCGGCACCGAGCAGCCCGCCGGCGGCGTGGCCGTCGCGCAGATCGGCGACGACGAGTTCCTCATCGTCGGCGAGCGCAGCCGCGTGCGCATCGAGCCCGCCGGGCACGAAGGCTTCATGCTGCGCGCCGAGGAGGGCCGCTTCGACGCCGCGGGCCGCTGGCAGATGACGCGCGTCTGGAACGGCGACCTGGTGGACTGGGGCCTGAACCTGCCGGCCAAGCCCGTCGTGCTGAAGGTCCGCATGGCGAGGCCCGCGCCATGATGCGCCGCCGTCATCTTCTTCAAGCCGCCGGCCTGTTCGCCGCCCTACCTGCCGGGTCCGCGGACAACGCCACGCCCGCCTACGACTGGCGCAGCCTCACATTCGGCGCCGGCGGCTTCATCGACGGCTTCGTCTTCCACCCGCGCGAGCCGGGCCTGCTCTACTGCCGCACCGACATCGGCGGCGCCTATCGCTTCGACCCGGCGGCCAGGCGCTGGCTGCCGCTGCTGGACCAGCTCTCCAAGGCCGACGCCGACCTGATGGGCGTGCTCAGCCTCGCGGTCGACCCGAGCGACGCCAACCGCGTCTATGCCGCCTGCGGCCTCTACACCAGCCAATGGGCACGCGGCGCGGCCCTGCTCGCGTCGACCGACCGCGGCGCGACCTGGACCGTGCACGAACTCGGCCTCAAGCTGATGGGCAACGGCCCCGGCCGCGGCTCTGGCGAGCGCCTGCAGGTGGACCCGAACCGGCCCGAGCGCCTGCTGCTCGGCAGCTCGCAGGACGGGCTGCTGCAGAGCACGGACAGCGGCCAGCACTTCAGCGCCGTCGGCGGCTTCCCGGCCAGGCATGTCTCCCTCGTGCTCTTCGACGCCAAGAGCGGACAGGGCGGCCAGCCCGGCCAGGGCACGCCCACCGTCTACGTGGGCAGCCACGACCAGCCCGGCCTCTTCGTCTCGCACGACGCGGGCCAGAGCTTCACGCGCATCGCCGAGCTGCCGGCCCAGGCGCCGCAGCGCGCGGCCTTCGGCCTGGATGGCTCGCTCTATGTGACGCTGGCCGCCGGCCCGGGCAGCGAAGTCGTCAACCCCAGTTATGCGAAGACCGGCTGCGTCTGGCGCCGCGCGCCCGACGGCCGCTGGCAGGACATCACACCCGTCAGGCCCACGGCCGCCCAGCCCTTTGCCTACTCCGGCCTGGACGTCGACCCCAAGCGCCCCGGCCGCCTCGTCGTGTCCACCATCGAGCGCTGGAGCGGCGGCGACGAGATCTTCGTCTCCGACGACTTCGGCGCCAGTTGGGCACCGCTCAGCCCGCGCTCCGTCTTCGACGACAGCCGCCACCCCTGGCTGCAGGCCTACCAGAAGAAGAACCACCACCCGCTCGGCCACTGGCTGGCCGACCTCAAGATCGACCCGCACGACGGCGACCATGCCGTCTACGGCACGGGCTACGGCCTGTGGATGACGCACAAGCTCGGCGCGCCCCAAGTGCGCTGGGACTTCACCGTCGAGAACATCGAGGAGACGGCCACCCTCGGCCTGGAAAGCCCCTCGGGCGGCGCCTCGCTGTTCGCGGCCATGGGCGACGTGTCGGGCGCGGCCTGGGACGACCTCGGCCAGGGCCCCAAGGCCGGCCTCTTCCTGCCCGCCGGCGAGACCTGCCGCTCGGTCGCCTTCGCCGAACTCGACCCCGGCATCGTCGCGCGCACGTCGGACATGGCGGCCAACGGCGGCTACTGGTCGAGCGACGGCGGCGCGAGCTGGCGGCCCTGGGGCCCGTCTCCGCGCGCCGCCAGGACGCCCGAGGGCTGGACCGCGCCGACCGGCCAGGTCGCCGTGTCGGCCAAGGGCGGCTTCTTTCTTTGGGTGCCCGAGAAGCAGGCCGCGATGTTCTCGCGCGACCGCGGCAAGACCTGGACCGTGAGCCAGGGCTGGCCGGCGGAGCGCGACATCGTGCTGAGCCCGGTGGCCGACCGCGCCGTCGAAGGCGTGTTCTATGTGCACGACCGCGCCAACGGCCGCATCCTCGTCAGCGTGGACGGCGGCGCGAGCTTCCAGCCCGCCGTCACCGGCCTGCCCAAGCTCGAGACCTGGCAGAGCGCCCAGCTCATCTGCGCGCCCGGCAAGCCGCGGGACCTGTGGCTGGCCGCGCCCGACGGCCTGGTACACCTCCCCGGCATCGACGCGCGAGCGCAGACCGCTCGCAACGTCGTCGAGCCCTGGCGCGTGGCCGTTGGCAAGGCGGCTGCGGGCGCGAGCTATCACGCGGTCTACGTGTGGGGCAAGGTGCTCGTCGACGGCGAGGCGGTCGAAGGCCTGTTCCGTTCCGTCGACGCCGGCGCCAACTGGCAGCGCATCAACGACGACCGCCACCGCTACGGTCGCCTCAACGCGATGGCGGCCGACCCGCTGGAGTTCGGCGTCGTCTACCTCGCGCCCGAGGGCCGCGGCGTCATCGTCGGAAAGCCGCGCGCGTCATGATGATGAAGCGACTGCTGCTCGCGCTGAGCCTGGCCTTCGCGCTGCCCTTGCAGGCCGCCGAGCTGTCGCTGCGCTATGCCGCACCGGCGCCCGACACACCCCAAGGCTGGGAGCAGCAGGCCTTGCCCATCGGCAACGGGCGCCTCGGTGCGATGCTGTTCGGCCAGGTCGCGCGCGACCGGCTGCAGTTCAACGACATCACGCTGTGGACCGGCGACGCCCGGGCCATGGGCGCCTACCAGCCCTTCGGCGATGTCGTGCTCGAACTCGACGACGCCACCGCGCCGGTCGGCGCCTACCGCCGCGAGCTCGACATCGCCCATGCGCGCCACCGGCTCAGCTACACGCAGGACGGCGTTCGCTTCGAGCGCGTGGCCATCGCCAGCCACCCGGCCCAGCTCATCGCCTGGCGACTCAGCGCGGACCGGCCCGGCCGCTACGGCGGCCGCATCGCGCTGACCGACCGGCATGGCGCGGCCCTGTCCGCGACAGGCGCCACGCTGACGGCAGTGGGCGCCTTGCCCAACGGCCTCGCCTACGCCAGCCAGCTGCGCGTGCTGCACGAGGGCGGCAGCGTCGCCGTCGACGGCAATACGCTGGTCTTCAAGGGCTGCAGCACGCTGACGCTGCTGCTCGGCGCCGGCACGAGCTTCTTCTCTGATGGCCGGCCGCCGCTGCCGCGCGTGCAGGCGCAGCTCGCCGCCGCCGGACCCTGGCCCCAGCTGCTTGCCGAACACGAGCGCGACATCGGCGCCCTGCTCGGCCGCGTGCAGCTCGACCTCGGCACCAGCCCCGCCGCGCGCCGCGCGCTGACCACCGACGCGCGCCTGGCCGCCTACACCCAGAACGGCGGCGACCCCGAGCTGGAGGCGCTCTACTTCCAGTTCGGCCGCTACCTGCTCGTCAGCAGCTCGCGCGACGCCCTGCCCGCCAACCTGCAGGGCCTGTGGAACGACAGCCTCACGCCGCCGTGGAATGCCGACTACCACAGCAACATCAACCTGCAGATGAACTACTGGCCGGCCGAGCCGACCAATCTCGCCGAGGCTGCGCGGCCCTTCCACCGCTTCGTACAGCGGCTGATTCCCGCGTGGCGCCGCGCGGTCGGCGAGCGCGCCGCGCTTGCGCTGAAGGATCCCAAGGCCCTGCCCGCCGAGACGCCGCCCTGGGACAACTCGGTGCAGCCGCCGCAGGAAACCTTGCTGACCCCGCAGGGCCGCCCCGTGCGCGGCTGGACGCTGCGCACCGAGACCAACCCCTTCGGCGCGATGGGCTACCTCTGGAACATGACGGGCAATGCCTGGGTTGCCCGCCACTTCTGGGAGCACTACGCCTTCACTCAGGATCGCGCCTTCCTGCGCCACGAGGCCTGGCCGGTGCTGAAGGAAGTCGGCGAGTTCTGGGAAGACCGGCTCAAGGCATTGCCCGACGGCCGGCTCGTCGCCCCGAACGGCTGGTCGCCCGAGCACGGCCCCATCGAGGATGGCGTGGCCTACGACCAGCAGATCCTTTGGGATCTGTTCGACAACATCGCGCAGGCGGCCGACGTGCTGGGCGACCATGCCGCGCACGACCATGCCGCGTCGCTGCGCGACCGCCTCGCCGCGCCGCGCGTCGGCAGCTGGGGCCAGCTGCTGGAATGGCTGGACGAGAAGCAGGACGCCGTGCTGGACACGCCGCGCGACACCCACCGCCACGTCTCCCACCTGTTCGCCCTCTTCCCCGGCCGCCAGATCGCGCCCGCCCGCACGCCCGAGCTGGCCGCCGCTGCACGCACGACGCTGGCCGCACGCGGCGACGTGAGCACCGGCTGGTCCATGGCCTGGAAGATGGCGTATTGGGCGCGGCTGCGCGACGGCGACCATGCCCACGAGCTGCTGCGCGGCCTGCTGGCCACGCCGGGCGCCCGCGCCGCGCGAAGCGGCGGCGAGGTGAACCAGGGCGGCACCTACCCCAACCTCTTCGACACCCACCCGCCCTTCCAGATCGACGGCAACCTCGGCGCGACGGCCGCCATCGCCGAGATGCTGCTGCAGTCGCAGGACGGCATCATCGACCTGCTGCCCGCCCTGCCCGCGAGCTGGCCCGACGGCTCGGTCCAGGGCCTGCGCGCCCGCGGCGGCTTCGAAGTGGACATGGCCTGGGCCGGCGGCCGGCTCAAGCGCGCCACCGTGCGCGCCGCGGCCGGCGCGGGCGGCGGCCGTGTCCGCGTGGGCGAGCGCATCGTCGACCTTCAACTCCAACCCGGCCAGTCCCGCAGGCTGAACTTCCCATGACCCGCTTCGCACTCGCTTTTTTTGCCGCGCTGCTGCCGCTGGCCGCGCAGGCCCTGGACCTCGACAAGGGCTGGCAGATCGTCGTCACCGACTTCGAGGGCGAGGCCCCGCTCAAGGCCGGCCGCGTCACCGTGCCCAAGCCCGCCAACCCGCGCGTGCCCGACAGCCACGTCGCCGCCAGCCGCGGCGACGACGGCACGCTGACGCTGCAGTTCAGCAACTCCTGGATCGCCCAGTTGCGATGGCAGGGCGGCAGGCCTCTGGACCTGCGGCCCTATCTGGCCGACGGCACCGTCGAGTTCGACTTGCGCGTCATCGACCTCGCCCACGGCGGCATGAAGTTCAAGCTCGGCTGCGGCAAGGACTGCGAGCGCAAAGTGCCCTTCCTGTTCGCCGGCCGCGAGCTGATCGGCAAGGGTCCGCAGCACATGGCCCTGGCGCTGAAGTGCTTCTGGCGCGAGGGCGACGACTTCTCCGCCGTGCCCCAGCCCTTCGTGCTCGAAGGCACCGGCAGCGGCGAACTGCAGGTCAGTCGTCTGCGCCTGAACCAGCACGGCAAGGCCACGACGGCCTGCCCCGACTACCGCAAGCAGTCCGTCACGCCCGAGCGCCTGCAGGAGTCCTGGGCCATGGACTGGTGGCTGCCGCGGCACGAGGCCAAGCTGGCCGAGGTCAAGGCCCACCGCGACGCCGGCCGGCGCGTGGACCTCGTCTTCCTCGGCGACTCCATCACGCAGGGCTGGGAGAACGAGGGCAAGGCCGTCTGGGCCGAGCACTTCGCGAAGTACAACGCCATGGCCCTGGGCTTCGGCGGCGACCGCACCGAGAACCTGCTGTGGCGGCTGCAGCATGGCGAGCTGGACGGCATGGCACCCAAGGTGGTGGTCATGATGATCGGCACCAACAACACCGGCGACCGGCTGGAAGACCCGGCGCTGACGATCGCCGGCATCCGCAAGAACCTCGACGAGATCCGCCAGCACCAGCCGCAGGCCAGGGTGCTGCTGCTGGCCCTGTTCCCGCGCGGCGAGAAGCCCGACGACCTGACGCGCCGGCATAACGCCCAGGTCAATGCGCTGCTGCCGGCGCTGGCCGACGGCCGCCAGGTGTTCTTCCTGGACATCGGCCAGGCGCTCATGAACCCGTGCGGCACGCTGTCCAGGGACATCCTGCCCGACTGGCTGCACCTCAGCCCGCAGGGCTACGACATCTGGGCCCGCAGCCTGGAGCCCACCTTGACCCCCTGGCTGGCGCAGTGAACCCGGCCGCAGCAACTTCATGACCTCCCTGACCTACTCCAGCCCCTTCCCCGCCGACTTCGTCTTCGGCGTCGCCGCCGCCGCGCCGCAGATCGAGGGCGCCGCCTTCGCCGACGGCAAGGGCGAATCCATCTGGGACCGCTTCTCGCGCCAACCCGGCAAGGTGCACGACGGCGACACGCTGGACGTCGCCTGCGACCACTACCACCGCTTCGACGAGGACTTCGCGCTGATGGCCTCGTTGGGCGTCAAGCACTACCGCCTGTCCCTGGCCTGGCCGCGCATCTACCCGAACGGTGACGGCGAGCTCAACCCCGCCGGCATCGCCTTCTACCGCCGCCTGTTCGCCAGCATGAAGACCCATGGCATCACGCCCTGGGTCACCCTCTTCCACTGGGACCTGCCGCAGGCGCTGGAAGACCGCGGCGGCTGGACCTCGCGCGTGACGGTGGACGCCTTCGCCCGCTATGCCGACACCGTCGTCCAGGCCTTCGCCGGCGAGGTGAAGCACTGGATCACGATGAACGAGATCCGCTGCTTCACGCGGCTGGCCTATGGCTCGGGCACCAAGGCGCCGGGCCGCAAGGAGAGCGCGGCCGTCGTCAACCAGACCTTCCACCACGCGCTGCTCTGCCACGGCCATGGCGTGCGCGCGGTGCGCGAGTTCGGCGGTGCGGGGGCGGTCGTCGGCCTGACGGACAACTGCGACGTCTGCATCCCCGTCACCGAGACGCCCGCGGACATCGCCGCCGCCCAAGCCTGGTTCCTGGAGAAGAACGCCCATGTGCTGGGCGCCATGCACGCCGGCCACTACCCCGCCGACTACCTCGCCCGCGCCGGTGCCGACGCACCCCGGGTCGAGCCCGGCGACTTCGACCTCATCGGCCTGCCCACCGACCACCTCGGCCTGAACATCTACACCGGCACCTATGTCCGCGCGGGCAAGAACGGGGCGGCCTGGGAAGTGGTGCCCCTGCCGGCCAACTACCCCCGCGCCGACAGCCCCTGGCTGCACATCGCGCCCCAGTCCATCTACTGGGCCACGCGTTTTTGCGCCGAGCTCTACGGGCACCGCTCGCTCTACATCACCGAGAACGGCTGCGGCTACAACGACGAGCCGGTGGTCAACGGCGAGGTGCTGGACCTGCACCGCCGCGACTTCCTGCGCAACCACCTGCGCGAAGCCCATCGTGCGATCGGCGACGGCGTGCCGCTGCACGGCTACTTCCTGTGGAGCTTCATCGACAACTACGAGTGGGAGGACGGCTACCAGCGTCGTTTCGGCATCGTGCACTGCGACTACGCGACGCAGGTGCGCACGCCCAAGCTGTCGGCCCGCTACTACGCCGAAGTCATCCGCAGCCACCGCATCGTATGAACGCCGCCAACCTGCCGCTGACCCACGTCCTGCCGCCCGTGGCCGACCGCCTGCCGCTGAAGCAGAAGATCGGCTTCGGCCTGGGGTCCATCCTCGACATGTGGGGCCACTGGCTCTACCCGTCGCTGGCCTACCAGGTCTTCAACATCTTCCTCGGCGTCGCCCCCGGCCTGATCTCGACGGTGCAGATGATCAAGATCTTCATCGATGCCGGCTCGGACGCGGTGTTCGGCTGGCTCTCCGACAACACCCGCACGCGCTACGGGCGGCGGCGCCCCTTCATCCTCGTGGGCGGCGTGCTCGCCGGCATCGGCCTGCCGCTGATGTTCGCCGTGGGACGCGGCTGGACCGACACGCAGTACTTCATCTTCATGTTGGTCAGCACGGCGATCTACGTGCCCATCATGAGCTGCTTCAACATGCCCTGGAGCAGCCTGGGTGCGGAGATGACGCCGGACTATCACGAGCGCACTTCGGTGATGGCCGTGCGCGCCATCATCCAGAAGGGCCCCGAACTGGCGATGTTCTACGCCGCGCAGTTCACGACGCTGGCCGCCTTCAACCAGGCCAGCGGCAAGCCCGACATCCTGCTCGGCGCCCAGACCTACTGCGCCATCCTCGGCGCCATCATGGTGGCGGTGTCCATCGCCATCTTCCTGCTGGTGCGCGAGCGCTACTACGAGAAGCTGGTGGCCCGCACGCAGACCCACATCCCCTTTGCCGACACGCTGTGGCGCACGCTGCGCTGCCGGCCCTTCCGCCACATCCTGGGCATGATGCTGGCCTACGGCACCGGCACGGCCATGGTCAGCACGCTGGGCTACTACGCCACCGTCTATTACGTCTGCGGGGGCGACGTCGTGCAGGGCGCGAAGTGGAACACGGCCATGGGCATGTCGGGCATGGCCTTCGGCTTTGCAGGCATCGCGTTCTTCGCCCAGATTGCACGCCGGCATGGCAAGCGCGCCGGCATGGCCTGCGCGCTGTTGCTGGCCATCTGCGCCTTCATCGGGGACTGGTGGCTCTACGACCCGGCACTGCCGTACCTGCAGCTCTTCGCCTGCGGCTTCGTCGCCTTCACCGGCGCGGGCTTCTGGACCTTGTACGGGTCCACGATGGGCGATGTCGTCGACTACGACGAACTGCAGACCGGACAGCGCCGCGAGGGCTCGTTCGCGGCCTGCCAGTCCTGGATCTCCAAGGTCGGCATCGCGCTGGGCACGGGCGCCTCGGGCTGGATCCTGCAGTTCACCGGCTTCGACGCCAAGCTGGACGTCCAGGATCCGCATGCCATCTTCATGATCCGCATCCTGCTGTCCAGCATTCCCGTCATCGGCCTGGTGCTGGCGCTGGTGTCCCTGCTGCGCTTCGAACTGACCGAGGCCCGCATGCTGGAGATCCGCGTCCGGCTGGAAGCGCAACGGGGCAAGGTATGACGGTCTCGCGCCGCCAAGCCTTGCAAGCAGCCCTCGCCGGCGCCTCGCTGCCGGCCATGACGGCCCCACGCTTGGCCACCGGCATCGAAGGCCAGCGCAAGGCCGACCTGGGCGACGGCAGCTATGTGAACCCCATCGTCCCTGGCGACCACGCCGACCCCACCATCCTGCAGGACGGGGCCGACTACTGGATGACGTTCTCGTCCTTCCAGTCCTACCCCGGCGCCGTGCTCTGGCACTCGCAGGACCTGGTGAACTGGGCGCCGGTCACCGCCGCGCTGACGCAGAACATCGGCACCGTCTGGGCCATGGACCTCGTCAAGCACCAGGGCCGCTACTACCTCTACGTCCCGGTGCTGCAGGACGCCGGCACCGCCATCCACGTCATCCATGCCGACGACATCCGCGGGCCGTGGAGCGCGCCCATCGACCTGCACATCCACGGCTGCATCGACCCCGGCCATGTCGTCGGCGAGGACGGCCGGCGCTACCTCTTCGTCAACGGCGGCCGCCGCGTGCGGCTGAGCGACGACGGCCTGGCGACCGACGGCCCGCTGGAAGCCGACGCCTGGACGCCCTGGCAATACCCCCAGGACTGGGTCGTCGAGATGTTCGCGCCCGAAGGCCCCAAGCTGTTCAGGCGCGGCGACTGGTTCTACCTCGTCTCGGCCGTCGGCGGCACGGCCGGGCCGCCCACCAGTCATATGGTCACGGTGGCACGTTCACGCTCGGTCCATGGCCCTTGGGAGCATTGCCCGCACAACCCCATCGTGCACACCCGCAGCGCGGATGAGCCCTGGTGGTCGCGCGGCCATGCCAGCTTCGTCGAAGGGCCGGCGGGCGACTGGTGGATGGTCTACCACGGCTACGAGAACGGCATGCGCACGCTGGGCCGGCAGACGCTGCTGGAACCCGTCGAGTGGACCCAGGATGGCTGGCCGCGCGCCAAGGGCGGCACGCTGACTGGCCCCCTGCCCAAGCCGCGCGGCGGCCGGCCCGGCCCGGCCGGCGCCGCGCTGTCGGACGACTTCTCGCATAACCGCATGGGCGTGCAGTGGAGCTTGCATGCGCCGGGGCCGGACGAACTCGCGCGCCTGCGCTGGGAGGCCAGTGGCCTCGTCATCCGCGGCAAGGGCAAGTCGCTGGCCGACTGCTCGCCGCTGACCTGCATCGCCGGAGACCGCAGCTATGAATGCAGCGTCGAGCTGGAGATCAGCGGCGACGGCCACGGCGGCCTGGCGCTGTTCTACGACGAGCGCGGCCATGTCGGCATCGGCTTCAGCACGACGCAGATGCTGACCTACGGCTACGGCCAGGAGCACACGTGGATGCGCGAGCCCCTCCCCTCGCAGGTCGGCGCGCGCAAGGTCCACGCCCGGCTGACCAACCGCGAGAACGTCGTCACCTGGCAGCACTCCCACGACGGCGGCAGGACCTGGGTCCGGCACCCCTGGCAGATGGAGGTCTCGGGCCTGCATCACAACGTCTTCGGCGGCTTCGTCAGCCTGCGCATCGCGCTGTTCAGCGCCGGCGCGGGTGAAGTCCGCGCCCGCAACTTCATCTACAAAGGCCTATCTGCATGACCTCCCGCCGCCAACTCCTCACCGCCGCCGCCGCCTTGCCGCTGGCCGCCCATGCCAGGCCGCCGCAGCGCCGCATCGTGCTCGATCTCGCCCAGGCAACACAGCCGCTGGACCGCTTCTTCGACCACTGCGTCGGCTCCGACTATCCCGGCACGCTCTACCGCGACGACTCGCTGGGCCAGCTGCAGATCGCCGTGGACGAGCTGGGTTTTCGCTACCTGCGCTTCCACGCGATCTTCCACGACGTGCTGAAGACCGTGACGCGCGACGCCAGCGGCCAGTTGCAGTTCGACTTCACGGGCATCGACAAGCTCTACGACGCGCTGCTGGCCCGCCGCATCAGACCGCTCGTCGAACTGGGCTTCACGCCGCTGGCGCTGAAGACGTCGGACCTGAAGATCTTCTACTGGGCCGGCAACACCTCCCATCCCGAGCCGGCCGGCTGGGTCGCGCTGATCGACGCCTTCACGCGCCACCTGCTGCAGCGTTATGGCGCCGCCGAGGTGCGCCAGTGGTATTTCGAGGTCTGGAACGAACCCAATCTCGACGGCTTCTGGGAAAAGGCCGACCGGCAGGCCTACTTCGACCTCTACACACGCACCGCCAAGACCATCAAGGCGATCGACCTGGCCTTGCGCGTCGGCGGCCCGTCCACGGCCGGCGCGGCCTGGGTGCCGGAGTTCCTGGCGCACGCCCAGGCGACGGACTCGCCGGTGGACTTCATCACGACGCATGCCTACGGCGTGGACCACGGCTATCTGGACGAGTTCGGCGTCGAGGACCGCATGCTGTCGCCCTCGCCCGATGCCATCGTCGGCGACGTCAAGCGCGTGCGTGCGCAGATCGAGGCCTCGCATCTGCCGGGCCTGCCCCTCTTCTTCACCGAGTGGAGCACCAGCTACAACCCGCGCGACCTGGTGCACGACTCCTACATGAGCGCGGCCTATGTGCTGAGCAAGCTGAAAGCTTCGCAGGGCATCGCGCAGTCCATGAGCTACTGGACCTACAGCGACCTCTTCGAGGAGCCCGGCCCGCCGGACGCGCCCTTCCACGGCGGCTTCGGCATGATGACCCGCGAGGGCCTGCGCAAGCCGGTCTGGTTCGCCTACCGCTACCTCGCCGCGCTACAGGGCAAGGAGGTGCCGACGAGCGACGCCTTCACCTGGGCCGCCACCGACGGCCGGCAGCTGCAGGCCCTGGTCTGGGACTGGCGCAACACCGGGCAGAAGGTCAGCAACCGCAGCTTCTTCGGCAAGCCGCGCCCCGCGCAGGACGTGGGTGGTGCCACCGTCGAACTCCGCCATCTGCCGCCCGGCCGCTACCGCCTCACGCAGCGCCGCACCGGCTTCGAGGCCAATGACGCGCACACGGCCTACCTGAAGATGGGCTCGCCGAAGAACCTCGATGCACAGCAGCTTGCCGAGCTGCAGGGCCTGACCGCCGACAAGCCCGAGCTGCAGCGCGAGCTGGTCGTTGGCGCGGATGGCTCGGCCCGCATCCGCCTGGCATTGCGCAGCCACGATGTCGTGCTGCTGAGCCTGCAGAAGGTGGCCGCATGAAGCGCCGCCACGCCCTTGCAGCACTGCTGCCCCTGGCCGGTTGCGGCGGTGGCGGCTCTGCCGCAGCCGCGCCGGCTGCCGACACGCCGACGCCCACCCCCGGCATGCGCGCGCTGACCAGCCTGCAGCTCAGCCAGCTGATGGGCGCCGGCTGGAACCTCGGCAACTCGCTGGAGGCCATCGGCGGCGAGACCGCCTGGGGCAACCCGGCCACGACGCAGGCGCTGCTGAACGCCGTCGCCGCGGCTGGCTTCAAGACCGTTCGCATCCCCGTGTCCTGGAAGCAATACGCCGACGCCAACGACGTCATCGGCACGACGTGGATGAGCCGCGTCGCCGAGGTCGTCGGCTATGCGCAGAAGGCGGGCCTGTTCGCCATCATCAACATCCACTGGGACGGCGGCTGGATGCAGCCCAGCTTCGCGCAGCAGGCCATGGCCGATGCGCGCGTCACCACCTTCTGGACGCAGATCGCGAACCGGTTCAAGGCCTTCGACGACACGCTGCTGTTCGCCGGCACCAACGAGGTCATGGTGACGGGCGACTACGGCACGCCGACGACCGAATACGTCACCGTGCAGAACGGCTTCAACCAGGCTTTCGTCAACGCTGTGCGGGCCACGGGCGGCAACAACGCCGTCCGCCATCTCGTCGTGCAGGGCTTCAACACCAACATCGACCACACGGTGAACTTCGCCGTGATGCCGGCCGACCCCGCGAAGGACCGGCTGATGGTGGAAGTGCACTACTACGACCCCTACGACTTCACGCTCAACGACAAGAGCACGATCTGGCAATGGGGCGCCGCCACCACGGACCCGGCGGCCACCGCGGCCTGGGGCGGCGAGGCCTACACCGATGCCCAGTTCCAGAAGATGAAGGGCAAGTTCGTCGACCGGGGCGTCCCGGTGCTCCTCGGCGAATTCGCCGCCATCCGCCGCAGCGAATACGCAGGCGCCGAAACCTACCGCCTGGCCTGGGACCGCTACACCGCCCGCTCGGCCCGCGCGTACGGCCTGGTGCCCGTCTACTGGGACGCCGGCGCCGCGCGCGACAACCACAGCTCCGGCCTGTTCGACCGCGCGACCGGCGCGCAGGTCTATCCCGAGTTCATTCAGGCGCTGGTCGGCAACTGATACGGCTTCGCAATCAAAGCGCTAACCGCGTTGCTTCGCCTTGCCGTGCCAGAGCACTGTCTGCGGCTTCGCGCCTTGTTATCGCTTGGATTGCAAACCCGTATGACAGGGCGCCGCCGCGATGCACTCGATCTCGACGCGCACGCCCAGGGCCAGCCCGTTGCTGCCGAAGAACTCTCGGTAGACCTCGTTGAAGGCCGGCCAGTCGGCCATGTCGGCCAGCGTCACCGTGCAGCGCACGAGGTGCTGCAGCTCCAGCCCCTGGCCGCGCAGCACGCTGTCGCAGAAACAGACTGAGTTGCTACTACTGCGCGCCGAGCAACTTACGGAACTTATAGGCACTCAAGCGACGAGTCTGGTGTGCGGTAGAGGCATATTCACGGCTGCGACGGCCGTCAGTGGGAGCGACCGGCCCGAAAACTCAATGCACCGGCACAACGGTGCGGCCCTTCACGTCAACGAGGAAGGTCTTGCCGGCCTCGTTGACCACGCGCAGCCGGCCGTCGGGGTCGAAGGCCATGCTGCGGAAGAAGACCCACTGCACATCAGCCTCCAGCTTCGGATCGGCTTCGGTTGGATAGACCGCCAATGCCCACAACAGCTTGCCACTGATCGCGTCGGACGCCAGCAGGACGCCGCTGACCTGCGCCAAGCCCTCCTTGCGTCCATCCTCGGCCTGTGCATACGTCACACCCTCCCGCACCAAAGGTGGCACTTCGGGTGGTGGCAGGCGGTCGGGGCGGCCAGCCGACGAGACAAACCGGCCGCCAGCAATCGCAGTGTCCGACGCGGCAGCGCTGGCAGGAGCCGTGCCAGCGACCACCGAGGCGTCGGGCGCCGAGACGGGCGGCACCTGCTCGCTGCAGGCGGTGAGCGCGATCAACGTGGCCGCGCAAGCAAGCAGCGCCAGGACCTGCATCAAACAGCGGCGGTCTTGCGGGCCGTCACGTCAACGAGAAATGCCTTGCCTGCTTCGTTGACGATGCGCAGGCGTCCATCCGGATCCAACGTCATTGCAGCAAAAAAGACCCACTGCGCATCGGCCTCAAGCGCCTTGTCGATCTTGACGTCGTAAATCTTGAGGGTCCACAGCGCCTTGCCGGTCTCATCATCGCTGGCGACAAGGACACCGCCGGGTCCGTTCTCGTCCTGCGTGTAGACAACGCCCTCGTGATAGATAGGCGGCACGTCGGGGGGGCCAAGTCGATCGGCCGAACTCTTGATGTCCATAGGCAACTCCAATGCTGAGGAAGTCAGGCGCGCGGAAGCCGACACTCGGCTACGGCGCGACCTTCACCTTCAGGTAATCCCCCTGCACCATCTCGCCAGAGCAATCCATGCAGAACATGGCCCAGCTGTCCGCGTTTTCCAACGCCTTGGCGGCGGTGAATTTCGGATCGGCGGCGCTGGGCTTGAGCCCGGCCTTGTTGTGACGGTAGCGGTGATCCTCGGTTTTGCAAGCTCGGTGGCTCAGTTCGTGAACGACGATGCGTGTCCAGTTCTTCAGATCCTTGAACATGTCGGCGTTGCTGAAGAAAGCAGCTTCCACATAGATGACGTCGATCTTCTCGCTGCTGAACACGAACGCATTGGTCGACGCCTTGGTGGGATTGCCACGATCCAGCGGCATGTCAGTGATCAGCAGGAAAGTCGACTTGATGACCCCCGCGATCTTCTTAAGCCCGGCGTTGAGTGTCGCCGCGGCGGCCTGCATGTCTTCGTCGGTGGAGTTCTCGTCGGAGAACCAGCGCTTGACGACGTCAAGGTTGCCCTTCTTCTTCGGGTTGGCTGTAACAGTCATCGCCTTCTGCACCCATTTCAGCCCGTTCTGCGTGGCCTGCGACAGGTGCTTGCGATCATCCTCACCGAAGTGTGAGCTCTCGTCGTTGAGGCGGTTGGAAATGTTGTCGTAATCCTTGCCCGCGAGATCGGCCGCAGGCCAGTCGCGGTAGCTCTCCGGCAGCGACAGCACCCACAACTTGTGGCTGCCCGACTTCTTGATCAGCCACAGGTGACGCAGCATCTCGAGCGCCGCGACACGGCAGGCCACGCCGGAGGGAATCGACTTGCTGCCGCTCGACGGCAGGCTGGTGACGCCAGCGGCCGCGAGCATCGTGGCCGCTGGCTTCACGTTTTTTTCGCTCGCAGCAGCCACGCGCTTGCGCAGTGCCTCGGAGGCCTTGTACTTCTCGACGTTGTAGCCGTTGTGGACCACCATCAAACGCGAGTCCGCTATCACGGGAACCCACCCACCCAAACTCGGATATTCAGTGCTCTTGAGGGACTGGATGATCTCGGCGTGACGGGTCGTATAGAGGTCTTTGACGAAATAGCCCATGGCAGTCCACATCTGGTTCGGAGAGAACTGACAGTAATCGCAAAACGCCCGCAACTCGTCCTTCAAACTCGGGATGAACTGCAGACCCCTCTGTTGCGAATTGCGCTCCTCCGACGTTTCGATACCCATGCGCTGCAGCGAAACCGGTACGCGATCACCCTACCCCTCGAACCGTGAACACCGGCTGCGGCAAAGCAGCAGCGCGAACGCGAGCGCCCTCATGCTCGGCGGCCAGCATCGCGCGGTAGGCGGCCATGTCGTCGATGGTGCTGTTGCCGCCATCGGTGCCCAGGCCGACATGATCCTCGCCACAGACCTGGATCGCGTGCTCCAGATGGGCGATCAGGTCGGCGGCCATCGGTTGGCCTTCCAGCCGCAGATAGGGCATGAAGTAGAGGCCGACGACGACGCCCTGGTCGGCCACCGCACGGCAGCCGCTGTGCGTGATGGCCAGCAGCCGGCGCGCGGCGCGCAGCGCGTCCAGGCAGGTCTTCTCGCTGCTGTGGCTGAGGTCGACGAGCAGGCGCTCGACGACGGCGAGCCAGAAGCTGCTCAGGCCGCGGTCGTCCGCCACCGTCGCGCCGTCGCCCACGGCGCTGCCGGCCACATGGCCGAGCGTGATGTTGACGGCCGTGAGTCCGGCCTCGCGCGCGTCGGCCAGCGAGCGCGCATCGACGTTCTGGCCGGAGCTGGTGTAGGCCATGGCCTGACGGTCGCCGGCATCGGGCTGGAGTTGCAGATTGGGGTTGTCGAGCACCCCCAGCGCGTTGATGACGTGTGGCTTCATGCTGCCCTCGGCAGCGGCCGCCGATTCTGGCGCGCGTTGACAGCCGGCGGCGAGCGCCCGCACAATCCGCCCCGCTCCGGGGTGCTCGGGCTGCGCAAGCGGCACGAAGCTGAGATGGTTGCAATACCAAACCCGTGAACTTGAACCGGCTAGTACCGGCGTAAGGAGAGCGCATGCCGAGCAGGCGTGCAGCGCGGCCCAGGTGCATCTGAACTGGGCGGCGCGGTGCGCGGCCCGGCGGCCCTGGAGCAGAACCACACGCCCCCCAGGAGCCCGCCGTGACCGCCGTGAATGCCGCCGACCCCCATCTCTCGCTCGATGCCCGCCTGTCGCTGACGCGCGAGCCCTTCCCCGCCTCGCGCAAGATCCATGTCGAAGGCAGCCGCCCCGACGTGCGCGTGCCCATGCGCGAGATCGCGCTGAGCAATGGCGAGACCGTCGTCGTGCCCGACACCTCCGGGCCCTACACCGACCCGGCCACGGCCATCGACGTGCGCCAGGGCCTGCCCGCGGTGCGCGCCGCCTGGGTGACCGACCGCGGCGACACCGAGGCCTACGCCGGCCGCCAGCGCGCCGCACTGGACGACGGCGGCAAGGAGGTCAACGACCGCATCGCCGCGCTGCGCGCCGAGGCCGCCGGCCTGCAGCGCCAGCCGCGCCGCGCAGCGGCCGGCGCCAACGTCACGCAGCTGCACTACGCCCGCCGCGGCATCGTCACGCCGGAGATGGAGTTCGTCGCGCTGCGCGAGAACGGCCGGCGCGAGGCGCTGCGCGACCACCTCGGCCGAGACGACGAAGACAGCGAGCGCGAACGGCGCCTCGCGCCCAATGCGCTGGGCACGCGCATGCCGGCCGTCATCACGCCCGAGTTCGTGCGCGGCGAGGTCGCGCGGGGCCGCGCCGTCATCCCGGCCAACATCAACCACACGGAGCTGGAGCCGACCATCATCGGCCGCCACTTCCGCGTGAAGGTCAACGCCAACATCGGCAACTCGGCCGTCACGTCGTCGGTCGAAGAGGAAGTCGAGAAAATGGTGTGGGCGATCCGCTGGGGCGCCGACACCGTGATGGACCTCTCCACCGGCCGCAACATCCACACGACGCGCGACTGGATCGTCCGCAACTCGCCCGTGCCCATCGGCACCGTGCCCATCTACCAGGCGCTGGAAAAGGTCGGCGGCATTGCCGAGGAGCTGAGCTGGGCCGTGTTCCGCGACACGCTGATCGAGCAGGCCGAGCAGGGCGTCGACTACTTCACCATCCACGCCGGCCTGCGCCTGCCCTTCATCCCGATGACGACGCGGCGCCGCACCGGCATCGTGTCGCGCGGCGGCTCCATCCTCGCCAAGTGGTGCATCACGCATCACAAGGAGAACTTCCTCTACACGCACTTCGAAGAGATCTGCGAAATCATGAAGGCCTACGACGTCAGCTTCTCGCTCGGCGACGGCCTGCGCCCCGGCAGCCTGGCCGACGCCAACGACGAGGCCCAGTTCGCCGAGCTGCGCACGCTGGGCGAGCTGACTGAAGTAGCGTGGAAGCACGACGTGCAGACCATGATCGAAGGCCCCGGCCATGTGCCGATGCACCTGATCCAGGCCAATATGGACGAGCAGCTGAAGCTCTGCCACGAGGCGCCCTTCTACACGCTGGGCCCGCTGACCATCGACATCGCGCCCGGCTACGACCACATCGCCAGCGCCATCGGCGCGGCCATGATCGGCTGGATGGGTACGGCCATGCTCTGCTACGTCACGCCCAAGGAGCACCTCGGCCTGCCCGACCGCGACGACGTGAAGCAAGGGCTCATCGCCTACAAGATCGCCGCCCACGCGGCCGACGTGGCCAAGGGCCACCCGGGTGCCCGCGCCCACGACGACGCGATGAGCAAGGCGCGCTTCGAGTTCCGCTGGAACGACCAGTTCGCCCTCGGCCTCGACCCGGAGACCGCGCGGGACTACCACGACGAGACCCTGCCCAAGGACTCGGCCAAGGAGGCCCATTTCTGCTCGATGTGCGGCCCCAAGTTCTGCTCGATGAAGATCACGCAGGACGTGCGCGACTACGCCGCCACGCAGGGCTTGGAAGCGGCCGACGTCGTCGCCGACGGCATGGCGAAGAAGTCCGCGGAGTTCCGCGCCCAGGGCGGCGAGCTCTACATCCCGATCAAGCCGCAAGCCTGATGGCCACCATCGCCATTGCAGGCGCCGGCGTCATGGGCCGGCTGCTGGCCTGGCAGCTGGCGCGGGCCGGGCATTGCGTGCAGGTCGTCGACCCGGCCGCCGGCCCGACGGAGCCCGGCGCGGCCGGCTTCACGGCGGCCGGCATGCTGAGCCCGCTGGCCGAGCAGGAGCATGCGGAGCCCGAGGTCGCGGCCCTGGGCTGGCGCTCGCTGCAGCTGTGGCCGGGCATCGCGCAGGCGCTGGGCCAGCCCGATCTGGTGCGCACCCACGGCAGCCTGCTGCTGGCCCACGGCAGCGACCTGGGCGCCGCGCAGCGCGTGCTCGCGCGGCTGCCCGATGCCCCGCAGCCGCTGGGCCGCCAGGCCCTGCACGAACTGGAGCCCGCTCTCGCACCCGACCTCAAGGCCTGGCTGCTGCCCGGCGAGGGCCAGCTGCTGCCGCGCGAGCTGCTGGCCGCGCTGGCCGAGCAGGCCCCCGGCGTCGACTGGCACTGGGGCCGCCGGGCCGTCGCCGTGCAGCCGCACCGGCTGGAGCTGGACGACGGCTGCCGCCTCGACGCCGACCTCGTCGTCGACACGCGCGGCCTGGGCGCCCGGCCGGACATGCAGGGGCTGCGCGGCGTGCGCGGCGAGGTCGTCTGGCTGCATGCGCCCGGCGTCCGGCTGCAGCGGCCGGCGCGCCTGCTGCACCCGCGGCACCGCGTCTACATCGTGCCGCGGCCGGGCGACTTCATCATCGTCGGCGCGTCCGAGATCGAGAGCGAGGACCGCTCGCCGGTCAGCCTGCGCAGCGCCGTCGAGCTGATGGCCGCGGCGCACAGCGTGCTGCCCGCGCTGGCCGAGGCGCGCATCGTGCACCTCGACGTCAACCTGCGCCCGGCCTTTGCCGACCACCGCCCGCGCATCGAGCACGAGAGCGGCCTGCTGCGCATCAACGGCCTGTTCCGCCACGGCTGGCTGCTGGCGCCGGCGCTGGCCGAGAAGGCGCTTCGAGATGTCTGAGTTCACCGTCAACCAGCAACCCCGCCCCTGGCGCGAAGGCCTCAGCGTCGCCGCGCTGCTGGTCGAACTCGGCCATGCCCCCGACAGCGTCGCCACGGCGCTGAACGGCGCTTTCGTGCCGCGCGGGCGCCGCGAGGCCGCACCGATCCAGCCCGGCGATGAATTGACCCTGATCCAACCCATCACAGGCGGATGACATGACCTGGACCCTTTACGGCCACAAGCTCACCAGCCGCTTCCTGCTCGGCACTGCCGGCTATCCCTCGCCCGAGGTGCTGCGCCAGGCCGTGCGGGCCAGCGGCGCCCAGGTGCTGACCGTCGGCCTCAAGCGCACGCTGGCTGCGGCCGGCGACAACGGCTTCGTCGCGGCCATCCGCGAGACCCTGCGCGAAACCGGCGGCCAGCTGCTGCCCAACACGGCCGGCTGCCGCACCGCGATGGAGGCCATCATCCTGGCCCAGATGGCCCGCGAGCTCTACGACACGCCGTGGATCAAGCTCGAAGTCGTCGGCGACGAATACACGCTGCAGCCCGACCCCTGGGAGCTGGTCACCGCGGCCGAACAGCTCGTGAAAGACGGCTTCCAGGTCTTCCCCTACTGCACCGACGACCTCGTCACCTGCCGCCGCCTGCTGGACGCCGGCTGCGAGTTGCTGATGCCCTGGGGCGCGCCCATCGGCTCGGGCCAGGGCCTGCTCAACCCCTTCGCGCTGCGCACGCTGCGCGAGCGCCTGCCCGGCGTGCCGCTGATCGTCGACGCCGGCATCGGCGCGCCCTCGCACGCGGCCCAGGCCATGGAGCTGGGTTTCGACGGCGTGCTGCTGAACTCCGCCGTCGCGCAGGCGGGCGACCCCATCCGCATGGCCGCCGCCTTCGGCCAGGCCATCGCTGCCGGGCGCCTGGGTTATGAGGCCGGCGTGATGGCGCGGCAGGACATGGCCGTCGCAAGTACACCCGTGGGCGGCCGGCCCTTCCTGATCGCGTGACGATGCAGCCCCCCATCGTCTGGAGCATCGCCGGCCTGGACAGCGGCGGCGGCGCGGGCCTGTCGGCCGACCAGCGCGCGGCGGATGCAATCGGCGTGCACCTCTGCCCGGCCGCCGCCGCGCTGACGGCGCAGAACAGCGCCGCCGTCGAGGCCGTCTTCCCGGTGCCGCCCGCGCAGCTCGACGCCCAGCTCGCCGCGCTGGCCGGCGACCTGCCGCCCGCCGCGATCAAGACCGGCCTGCTCGGCGGCGTCGAGCAGCTGCGCGTCGTCGTGCGCTGGGTGGACAGGCTGCGTGAGCGCGCACCCGTGGCCCTGGTCGTCGACCCCGTGCTGGGCGCCACCACCGGCGCGAGCTTCGCGGACGAGGCCTTGCTGCGCGCCTACCGCGAGGATCTGCTGCCGCGCGCGACGGTCGCCACGCCCAACCGCCGTGAGGCCGCGCGCCTCGTGGGCGACGGCGCCCCGGCGGGCCAAGCCCGCAAGCTCGGCAGCGCGAGCGCCTGCATCACCGGCGGCGACGAGGCCGGGCCGCTGGCGCTGGACTGGCTGTCCAGCCCCCAGGCCAACGGCTGGCTTGCGCTGCCGCGCCGGAAGGCGACGAACAGCCACGGCACCGGCTGCTGCTTCGCGACCGGCCTGGCGGCCGCGCTGGCGCGCGGCTTCGTCGCGGCCGACGCGGCCGTGCTCGCCAAGATGCTGACGACCTCGGGCCTGCACGGCGCCGCCGCGCCCGGCGCCGGTGCCGGTCCGGTGCGGCCGCAGGCGGGCTTCATCCGCGATGCGAGCCTGCTGCCGGCGCTGTTCGACGGCGAACCCGGCGGCTGGCCCGGGCGGCGCGGCGGCGGCGTCGAAGGCGTCTACGGCATCACCGACAGCGGCGCGGATGCGGCCGAGCTGTTCACCCAGGGCCTGCAGACCGTGCAGCTGCGCGTGAAGCGCGGCGACGCCGATGCCGACTGGCCGGCCCGGCTGCGGGCCGAGCTGCGGCCCGCGCTGGACGCCGCCCGCCGCCACGGCGCCACGCTGATCCTGAACGACCACTGGCGCGAGGCGCTGCAAGCCGGCGTCGATTTCATCCACCTCGGCCAGGAAGACCTGCTTGCCTTGAGCGCGGCCGAGCGGCTGGAGCTGGCCGCTGCGCGCGCGAACGGCCTGCGCCTGGGCCTGAGCTCGCACAGCCTGTGGGAGCTGGCCCGCGCCGTGGCCTGGGCGCCGGACTACATCGCCTGCGGCCCGGTCTGGCCGACGCTGACCAAGGCCATGCCCTGGCGGCCGCAAGGGCTGGACAACCTCGCCTGGTGGGCCGCGATGGCGCCGGCACCCGTGGTCGGCATCGGCGGCGTGCTGGCGCCCGATCAGCTCACGTCCATCGCCGCGACGGGCGCGAGCGCGGGCTGCGTCGTGCGCGGGCTGAAGGCGGTCGGCGTCGAGCCTTGGCAACAGGCCTGGCGCGAAGGCCGGGCCCGGGCCTGGCAGGGTGGCGCCGGCTGGCCGCACGCCAGCCTCTGAGATCAGTCGCGGCGCCGGCGCAGCGCCAGGCTGGCGGCGGCCAGGCCGAGCAGCCACGCGGGGGCCGTGCCACCGCCACCGCCGCCACTGGACGGCGCCGGCGCAGGTGCGGGCGTCGGCGCGGGCGTGGGAGCCGGTGTCGGCGCCGGCACGGGGATCGGCGTGCTGCCCTGGACCTGGCCGCAGGCGCTCAGGTTGTCGCTCTGCAGGCCCAGGGAGCTGCGCGACGGTGCCGTGTAAGCCGCCGGGCTGACGGCGTACTTGACCGCCTCCTGCGCATCGAGCAGTCCGGTGCCGCAGGTGCTGGTCGTGCAGCTGCAGCGGCTGTTGTTGCTCGTCGAGCAATAGCCCAACGCATAGGCCGTCACATGCGGCCGCGCGCTGAGCTTGAGGCCGCTTTCGACCTGGGCCAGCGTCAGGTTGGGGTTGGCCGCCCACATCAGCGCCGCCGTGCCGGCCACCTGGGGCGCCGCGAAGCTCGTGCCGCTGACGGCGCCATAGCCGGCCGTGGCCGGTGCCGTCGTGCCGGTGTTGGTCGTCGACACGATGCCCGTGTCGGCGAGCAGGGTGTCACAGTTGCGCTTGTTGCCCGCATCACCGCCGGTCGCGAGCAGCTGGACCTCGGGACCGAAGTTCGAATAGATCGCCTTGAAGCCCTGGCGGTTGGCCGCGGCCACGCCGAAGACGCCGGCGCAATTCGCCGGCCGGCCCACGACGCCGCGCAGATTGCCGGCCGCCGCGGCGATGAACACGCCCTTGGCGCGCAGTTCGGCAATCGCATCCAGATACAGGCGTGCGGCGCCGGCGACGTCCTTGTTGGCATCACCCGGGTCGCAGGACGTGACGCCGGCAAAGCCGATGACGAGGATCTTGGCCGGGTTGAGGTTGGCGGGCACTCCGGTCACGCTCAGGCCCGCAGCCCAGCGCATGCCGTCCACCATGTCGGCCACGGAGGCCCCGCATTTGCCGGACACCCGCACCGGCAGGATTTGTCCGTTGTTCCAATTGATGCCGGCGACGCCGGCGCTGTTGTTCGTCACCGCGCCGAGCTGCCCCGCGACGAGCGTGCCGTGCCAGCTGCTGGTCGCGCTGACGAGGCAGCCGTCCCAAAGCGGGAGATTGCCGTCATGCTCGGCCTGGGTCAACGCATCGCCGGGGTCCGTGGCATCAGCCGTTCTGCCGACGCCGTTGTTCGCATACTCGGCCCTGGTGACGAAGTTGTAGCCCGGCGCGATGACGTTGGCATTCAGGTCGCCGTGCGAGGTGATGCCGGAGTCCAGCACGGCGATCACGGGCTTGGCCAAGTCCCTGGTCGTGTCCCAGGCCTTGGTGAAGCCGGCCGCACCGGCGCTGGTGGTGTCGCTCTGGTCGTCCAGCCACCACTGGCTGTTGGCCGCATCCGTGCTGCTGCGGAACAACGGGTCGTTGGGCACCGCGGCGCGCTGCTCGCGCATATCGGGCATGGCATGGGCCAGGCGCGCATCGGCGCGCAGCGCGGCCAGCCAGGCAGACTTGGCCGCGGTGTCGACCTCGCTGCCCGCCTGCAGCCGCCACCAGCCCGAGCCCAGCGGGCGGTCGGCCTGCAGGGGCAGCCCGGCCTCGGCCAGCACATGCTGCAGCTGGGCCCGCTGCGCGGCGTCGTCGCGGCCCGCGTCGGCGAGCTTGACGATCAGCGCCGTGGCGCCGGCGCGCGCGGGGGCGGCCTGCACGGGCCGGAGCTGCGCGGCCAGGCCGACGGCCGACACGGCCACCGTGGCCACCGTGGCCGCGGCGACGAACTGGTTGAGCCGCAGGCCGCGACGGGCCGGGCGGGGCGGAGGGGTCATCGGAGGTTTTTTCACGCGGCCACCTTAGGCCGCTGCGGTGAAGCGACCATGACATGAGCCGAACGGCTCATGAAATCCGTCATTCATTCGCCTTTCACGGCGCGGTCATTGCGTCTTCCTAAGCTGCGCCGCCCTGACCCGTTCGGACCATGCCCCCCCACCACCGCCCCCACCGCCGCCGCGGCTTCACGCTGCTGGAGCTGCTCGTCGTCATGGTCATCATCGGCCTGCTGGCCGGCTATGTCGGCCCCAAGTTCTTCGGCCAGATCGGCAAGAGCGAGGTCAAGGCCGCCAAGGCCCAGATCGACGCGCTGCAGAAGTCGCTCGACCAGTACCGGCTCGACGTCGGCCACTACCCCGGCACCGAGCAGGGCCTGGCCGCGCTGGTGACCAAGCCGGCCGACGAGCCCAAGTGGGCCGGCCCCTATCTGAGCAAGGCCCTGCCCAAGGACCCCTGGGGCCACGACTACCAATACCGCTCGCCCGGCGAGCATGGCGAATACGACCTGCTCAGCTACGGCCGCGACGGCCGCCCCGGCGGCGAGGGCGAAGACGCGGACCTCACGAGCTGGTGACCACGATGGCCGAGTTCCGCGTCCGCTACCTCGACGCCGCCCGCCAGCCCGCCGAGAAGCGCGTGCAGGCGGCGGACGTGGGCGGCGTGGCCGCGGCCCTGGGCCTGTCGCCGGCCGCGCTGCTCGCCGTGGAGCCCGTGCAGGCCGCGGCATTGAAGTCGCGCGGCGGCCGTTCTTTTCCGCGCCGCCAGTTCGCGCAGCAGCTCGGCGTGCTGCTGCGCGCCGGCATCCCCTTGCTGGAAGCCTTGCAGACGCTGCAGTCACAGGACAACCCGCCGGCCGTCGCCACGGCATTGGACGGCGTCATCGCGCGCATCCAGCTCGGCGAGTCCTTCTCCGCCGCGCTGGCCTCGCAGCCCCAGGCCTTCGACGCGCTGTTCGTCGCCGTCGTGGAGGCGAGCGAACGCAGCGGCCAGGTCGAGCAGGCGCTGTTCGAGCAGGCGAGCTATCTGGCCTGGGTCGAGCAGCTGCGCGGCAAGCTCGTCGCCGCGGCCATCTACCCGGCCATGCTGGTCACGGCGGGCACGGCCGTCGTGCTCTTCCTGCTCGTCTTCGTCGTGCCGCGCTTTGCCGGGCTGCTGGACGGCGTGGGCGGCGAGCTGCCGATGGCCTCCAAGGCCTTGATCGCCGTGGGCAGCTTCAGCGGCGCGCATCCGCTGGGCCTGCTGCTGATCGCCGCCGTGCTGGTCGCGCTGCCCGTGCTGGCCTGGCAGCACGGCTTGCGCGAGGCGCTGCAGTCGCGGCTGTGGAAGCTGCCGCTGATCGGCCCCAAGCTGCATCTGCTGGCGCTGGCCCAGCTCTACCGCTGCCTGGCCATGCTGCTGCTGGCGGGCGTGCCGGTGGTGCCGGCCCTGGTGAACGCGCGCGGCGTCGCGGCGGCCCACCTGCGTGCGGCGCTGGACCGTGCGACCGAAGCCGTGCGCCTGGGCGAGCGCCTGTCGGCCTGCCTGCAGCGCGAGGGCCTGGCCACGCCGGTGTCGCTGCGCATGCTGCGCGTCGGCGAACACAGCGGCGAGCTGGGCGCCATGCTGGCCCAGGCGGCGGGCTTCTACGACGAGGAGTTGTCGCGGCTGTCGGATCTGGTGACTCGGCTCATCAACCCGGCGCTGATGCTCATCATGGGGTTGGTCATCGGCACGGTGGTGGTGCTGATGTATCTGCCGATTTTTCAGTTGGCGGACCAGGTGCAGTGATGAGTGGTGGGTTTGTCTTTCTGGCAAGGCCCAGCCGGGATTTCGTCCCGGCAGCCGACTCACTTTCTTGTGCGCACAAGAAAGTAAGCAAAGTTCTCGAAGAGCGGCGAAGCCAAAGCGCCCCTGCAAAACCGCCCCTTCGGGGTGCCCTGCGATGCTCGAAGCCCGGGGCCGCGCCCAACTCACTTCGCTACGCTCCGTTCAAACAAAGGGGCGCGAAGTCAGTTCTTGAGGCTCGCTGCGCTCGCGCCCCGGGCTCCTGCGCTTCTCGGCGGTTTAGAAGGGGAGCCCCCAAACAGCCGAACAGCCAACAGCCAAACGCATACGCCCTTCGGTCGTGGCTGTTCCTTCACCCCCCCTTTGAGCCCGCCGAGGAGCACAGGGCCTTGAGGCCGCGTGCGCAGCACGCTTCAAGAACTGACTCCGCGCAACTGTCTGAGCGCAGCGTAGCGAAGCGAGTTTTGCGCGGGGCCTCAAGGACCGAGCACCGCAGGGCAGCCCGCTGCGAAGCAAAGGGCCGGGCGGTTCGGGGGCGACTTTTTGCCTTCTTTTTGGTCGCTCAAAAAGAAGGTCGCCTGCCGGGGCGACGTCCCGGCATGGGCCTGGCCAGAAAGCAATGCGAGGTCAAAGCATGAACGCCGTCCTCCAGCAAGACCCCGACGTGCTGACAAGGCTCCCCGCCTCCGACGCCCCCTGGACCCTCACCTTCCAACCCTGGCCCCACGCCGACGCCCAACGCTGGCGCGCCGTCATGGCTCAATCCGCTCGCGGCAGGCTGGCCCTGCTCGCCGACCGCCCGCTGGAACCCCTGCTGCGCCTGCGCATCGAGTCCCGCCTGAAGAAGCCTGTCCTCTGGTGGCCTTGCGAAGCCAGTGAAATCGACGCGCTGCTCGAAGCCAGCGAGGCCGACTACCGCGCGCTGGGCGAACTCGACGAATCATTCAACAACGGCCACGAAGCCGAAGCTGCACAGGAGCTGTCCGCGCTCCACCTCGCCGAGCAGGCCAGCCCCGTCGTGCGCCTGCTCGACGCCACGCTCTACGACGCGCTGCAGGACGGCGCCAGCGACATCCACTTCGAATGCCAGCTGCGCGGCATGAAGATCCGCAGCCGCATCGACGGCGTCATGCTGGACGTGAAGGCCATCGACGGCGTGCAGGCCGCCGAGCAGCTGGTGTCGCGGCTCAAGGTGATGGCCGAGCTCGACATCGGCGAGCGCCGCCTGCCGCAGGACGGCCGCTTCAAGCTGCGCGTGCAGGGCCGCGAGGTGGACTTCCGGCTGTCCATCATGCCCAGCGTCTTCGGCGAGGACGCCGTCGTGCGCGTGCTGGACCGTGCGCAGGTGGAGGCTCAAGGGTCGCTGACGCTCGACGCCCTCGGCTTCGAGCCCGAGGCGCGCGCGCAGATCCGCGCGCTGGCCCGCCAGCCCCACGGCATGCTGCTCGTGACCGGCCCCACCGGCTCCGGCAAGACGACGACGCTCTATGCGGCCATCAGCGAGGTCAACACCGGCCGCGACAAGATCATCACCATCGAGGACCCGGTCGAGTACCAGCTGCCCGGCGTCGTGCAGATCCCGGTCAACGAGAAGAAGGGCCTGTCCTTCGCGCGCGGCCTGCGCTCGGTGCTGCGCCACGACCCCGACCGCGTCATGGTCGGCGAGATCCGCGATGCCGAGACGGCGCAGATCGCCGTGCAGGCGGCCCTCACCGGCCACCTCGTCTTCAGCACCGTGCACGCCAACAACGCCTTCGACGTGGTCGGCCGCTTCATGCACATGGGGCTGGACCTCTACAACGTCGTCTCGGCGCTGAACGGCGTGCTCGCGCAACGGCTGATGCGCATCAACTGCCGCCACTGCCTGCAGCCGCTGCCGGCGACCGCAGAGCAGCTGCGCGACCACGGCCTGCCCGAGGACGCCCGGCTGCTGCACGGCCGCGGCTGCGCGCATTGCCGCGGCACCGGCTACAAGGGCCGCCGCGCCGTCAGCGAACTGCTGTGGCTGGACGACGAGCTGCGCGACCTGATCGCCGGCCGCGCGCCACTGGGCCGCATCAAGGAGGCCGCGCGCGGACGCGGCATGCGCTCGCTGCGCGACGCGGCCGTGGCCCTGGTGCTGCGCGGCGAATCGACGCTGGAAGAACTCGAACGTGTCACGCTCGCCGACTGAACGCCTGCTGCTGGCCGGCGACCGCGTGATGGACGCACGGGGCCAGGCCTGGCCCGATTTCGCCGCCTGGTGCGCGGCCCATGCCGGCGCGCGCGTCGAGCTGCTGCTGGGCGCCGAGCGCGCCCACTGCCTGCTCGTGCCGGCCGACCTGCCGCTGGCCGACGAGGCCGCGCTGCTCGGCTATGCGCGGCTGCAGTTCACGCATTACTTCGGCCCCGCCGCCCAGCCATGGCCGCTGGCCGCCTGGCAGCGCTGCGCCTGCGCGCTGGCCGACGTCGACCTGGCCGCGCTGCAGGCCGCGGCCGCCGCGCAGCGCGTGCGCATCGTGTCGCTGCGGCCGAGCTGGACGCTGGCCGCCGCGCAGGACGGCGACGCCGCCGTCATCGACGGCGACATGCTGACCTGGCTGCACCGGCAGCAGGGCCGCCTCGTGGATCTGCAGCAGCGCCATGTCGACGACGAGCTGCTGCGCGAGCTCGAAGGCGCGCGCATCGCCCGCGCCCAGGACCTGCTCGCCGAGCCCGGCGCGCGGACCGGACCGGATTTCATCGCCCAGCCGTCGCGCATCCGGCCGCTGATCTGGGCCTGGGCCGCCGCGGCCGCCGCGGCCTGCGTGCTCGTCACGCTGCAGGCCCAGGGCCAGCGCGAGGAGGCCCAGCGCCTGGCCGAGCAGTCCGGCGTGCTGGACCGCCTGGCCCGCCCCGCCGTGGCCGCCAGGCCCAAACCGCCCAACCCGGCGGCACGCAACCGCGCCTGGGCCGTGTCGCGCCAGCTCGGCACCGACTGGGCCGCGCTGTGGACCGATGTCGAGCGCGCGCTGCCGCCGGGCCTGCAGATCAGCGCCCTCGACCTGGACCGCCAGTCGCTGCGCCTCGAAGGCCAGGCGACCGATGCCGACGCGCTGACCCGCCTCGTCGACCGCCTGACGCTGCAGGCCGCGCCGGGCGATGAGGTCGTGCTGACGCGGCTGCAAAAGCCCGACGCGCTCGACGACGCCGGCGGCGCGCTGCGCTTCGAGCTCGTGCGCCGCGCGGGAGGCACGCGATGAAGCCACGCTGGCTCAGCGCCGCCCGCCGCCTGGGCTGGCCGGCCGCGCTGGCGACGCTGCTGACGCTGGCTGCCGTCGCCGGCGCAGCCTGGCTGCCGCGCGAACAGCAGCGGCTGGAAACCGAGCGCCACCGCATCGCCGCCCGCCGCGCCGCGCTGCAGCCGCGCGCCGCGGCCTCCGCCCCGGCCGAAGACGGCGCCACGCTGGCGGCCAGCCTGCCGCCCGACAGCGCGCGCCAGGCCCGCACGGCCGCGCTGCTGAGCCTCGCGGCCGAGCTCGGCCTGCCCTGGCCGCGCAGCGAGTTCCGCTACCAGGCCGACCGCGAGCTGGGCCTGGCGCAGTACCGCGTCGCGATGCAGCTCAGCGGGCGCTATGCCGCGTTGCGCAGCTTCGTCGCCGAGGCGCTGAAGCGCGACCCCGCGCTGGCGCTGGAGAGCCTGCGCCTGCGCCGCGACGCGGACGGCCAGCTCAAGGCCGAGCTGGCCTGGGTGCTGCACATGCAGGCGGCGAAATGAAGCCCCCGGTCCAAGGAGTACCTTGGTCCGCCCCCCGCGGGGGCGGCGATGCTTGCGGCATTGAGCCGCAAGCACATCGCCATGACGGGCCGGCTTGGGAACTGGAGTCGGACACAAGCAGTCCCTGCGGACTGCTTGTGCCTACGGAAGGCCATGGGCCTCTGGCCCATGGCAGGCCCGGCGCTCGGCCCGAGGACAGCAGCCGATGAAGAAGACCGCCCCCCGCCAGCTGGCCCTCTTCGGCGCGCTGGGCCTGAGCCTTGTCGCCACGGCCTGGGTGTCGCGCGAGGACGAGGCCGAGCCCGTCGCCGCCGCGCCGCGCCTTGCGGCGGCCACCGCCAAAGCCACGCCAGCCGCCGCCGACTGGCCCGGCCCGGCCGCCAGCGCGCGCGCCGACTGGCCGGCCCTCGACCCGCAGGCCCGCGCCGCCTGGGGCGAGGCCCCGCCCGCGCCGCCGCCGGCCCGGGCCGAGGCGGCGCCCGCACCGCCCGGCGCGCCGCCGTTTCCCTACCAGTTCGTGGGCCGCATGACCGACCCGCTTCCCCGCGCCGTGCTGAACAGCGTGCAGCGCAGCGCCGTGGTCGCCGCGGGCGATGTCGTGGACGGCCAGTGGCGCGTCGACGCCGTCGAGGCCGGCGGCCTGCGCCTGACCTATCTGCCGCTGGGCCTGGCCCAGTTCATCCCCTTTGCCAGACCCTCCGCATGAGCCGCGTTCCCGTCATTGCCCTGGTCCTGCTGCTGGCCGCCTGCGCCAGCCATCCTGCGCTGCGCGAAGCCGAGGTGCTGGCCCGCCAGGGCGAACACGAGAGCGCCTGGCGGCTGCTGCGCGATGCCGCGGCCGCATCGCCGCTGGACGCTGCGCTGCGCAGCGCAAGCCAGCGCGAGGCCGAGCTGGGCCTGCTCGGCCTGGCCGCGCAGGCCGAGAACGCCCGCGCGGCTGGCCGGCTGGAGGTCGCCGCCGACCTGCTGCACCGCATGGAAGCCATCGACGCGCTCGCGCCGCGCACCCGGGCGCTGCAACTCGCGCTGAGCCGCGCCCGCAGCCACGAGGCCCTGCTCGCCCAGGCCGAGCGCCAACTGCAGGCCGGCCAGCGGGATGCCGCGCGGGAAACGGTCGCCCAGGTGCTGGTCGAAGACCCCGGCCAGCCGCACGCGCAGGCGCTTCAGCAAAAGCTGCGTCGCCCGTCGGCGCCGCCGCTGGTGCCGCCCACACTCGCGGCCACCTACCAGAAGCCCGTGAGCCTGGAGTTCCGCGACGCACCGCTGCGCACCGTCTTCGAAGCCCTGAGCCGGGGGGCCGGCATCAACTTCGTGTTCGACAAGGACGTGAAGGCCGATGCCCGCATCAGCGTCTTCCTGAAGGACGTCAGCGTCGACGAAGCCATGCGCGTCGTGCTCAGTACCCAGCAGCTGGACCGCAAGCTACTGAACGACAACTCGGTGCTGATCTACCCCAACACGCAGCAGAAGCAGCGCGAGCACCAGGAGCTGGTCACGCGCAGCTTCTACCTGAACAACGCCGACGTGAAGCAGGCCCAGGCCCTGGTGCGCATGATGGCCAAGACGCGCGACATCTTCATCGACGAGCGGCTGAACCTGCTGGTGGCGCGCGACACGCCCGAGGTCATCGCGATGATCGAGCAGCTCGTCGCCGGCCTGGACCTGGCCGAGCCCGAGGTCATGCTCGACGTGGAGGTGCTGGAGCTGGGCACCGACCGCAGCGCCGAGGCCGGCCTGAACTGGGCCACCGACGCGACCTATGGCAGCACCGACACCGCGGCCATGGTGCCCTGGAGCTCGCGCGGCAGCTTCCGCACGCTGGTGGCCAACCCGGTCGTCGCCGCGCGGCTCAAGGGCGGCTCGGGCGCGAGCAACCTGCTGGCCAATCCCAAGCTGCGCGCGCGCAACAAGGAGAAGGCCAAGATCCAGATCGGCGACCGCGTGCCCGTGTTCACGAGCACGTCGACGGCCAATGTCGGCGTGTCCACGGCCGTGACCTATATCGACGTCGGCATCAAGCTGGAGGTGGAGCCCACCGTGCAGCTGGACAACGACGTCGTCATGAAGGTCAACCTCGAGGTCAGCAGCCTGGGCGTGAAGGAAAGCTCCGGCGGCTCGCAGCCCACCAGCGCCTACCGCATCGGCACGCGCAACGCGTCCACGTCGCTGCGGCTGCGCGACGGCGAGACCCAGGTGCTGGGCGGCCTCATCAACGACGAGGACCGCAAGACCATCGCCGGCGTGCCCTATGTGTCCGAGACGCCGCTGCTCGGCCGCCTCTTCGGCGTGCACGGCGACAGCCGCAAGAAGACCGAGATCGTGCTGCTGATCACGCCGCATGTGCTGCGCAACATCAGCCTGCCGGACGCGGGCCAGACCCTGCTGGCCTCGGGCTTCGACGCCAACCCCGGTGCCGAAGGCCTGCGGCTGCGGGCCTCGCATGGCAATGCAGCGCCGGCGCTGACCGACGCCGCGCCGGCAAGCGCCCGACCGTTGCCCCCGGCAATCGCCAGGGCCCAGGCGGCTCGCGCCCTGGCGGCAGCGCAGGCGCAAGCGCAGGTACCGACACAGGTCGAGACCCCGACGGCGCCCGACGAAGCCATGGTCGAGCTGCAGCTCGTCGACAGCGTCGTGGCGGGACAGAACCTGACGGTCACGCTGGCCAATCGCTCCAGGGCCGCGGTGTCCGGCAAGATGATCTATGACGCGACCCTGTTCCTGCAGGCCGACGTCGCGGAGGCGCAAGCCGGCAGCGGCATCGCCGAGGTGGAACTGGGCCCGCAGGCCCAGCAGGCGGTCATCTTGCGCGCCCGACCCGATACCGCGGGGCGGTCCGGCTCACTCCAGTTCGTCATCACCAAGGCCACGGGCCCCAACGGCGAGGCGCTCAGCGTGCGGGTGGAAGGCGGATCCCGTGTCGAGGTGCACTGACCGGGGCTTCACCCTCGTCGAGATGCTGGCGGTGGTCACCATCGTCGGCATCCTGGCCGCGGCCGCGCAGCCGCTGGCCGTCTGGGTGCACAAGCGCCAGCGCGAGGCCGAGCTGCACCAGGCGCTGCGCACGCTGCGCGGCGCGCTGGACGCCTACCGGCAGGCCGCGAAGGACGGCCGCATCACGCTGAAGGCCGACGACAGCGGCTACCCGCCCGATCTCGACAGCCTCGTGCGCGGCGTGCCCGACGCCAAGGACGCACAGCAACGCAAGCGCATCTACTTCCTGCGCCGCCTGCCGCGCGACCCGCTGGCCGACCCGGCCCTGCCCGCGGCGCAGACCTGGGGCCTGCGCAGCTACGACAGCCCGCCGGAGTCGCCGGCACCGGGGCGCGACGTGTTCGACGTGCACTCGCGCTCCGAAGGCATCGCGCTCGACGGCTCGCACTACCGGGACTGGTGATGGCGCAGGCCCGCGGTTTCACCCTCATCGAGCTGATCGTCGTGATGGCCATCGTCGCGCTGCTCGCCGGCATCGCGGCGCCGCGCTACTTCAACGCCGTGGACCGCGCCAAGGCCAACAGCCTGCGCTCGTCGCTCGGCGTCATGCGCGATGCGCTGGACAAGTACGCGGCCGACAAGGGGCACTACCCGGACACCCTTGAACAGCTCGTGCAGGAGCGCTATCTGCGCCAGCTGCCCGAGGACCCGCTGACCGGCAGCGCCACGAGCTGGGTCACGCAGCCGCCGCCGGCCGAGGCCGAGATCGGCGGCCAGGTCGGCGACGTGCACAGCGGCGCCGCCGGCCGCGCGCCCGATGGGAGCCAGTATGCGGACTGGTGAAATGATGCCCCCACGTCGGCGAGTACGCCTCCTGCCCCCCGAGGTGGCGTGCGCGCCTTGGGGCGGCCCGGCGGCGCGCAGCCGCGGCTTCACCTACCTCTGGCTGCTGTTCGCGCTGGCCCTCGGCGGCGTCGCGCTCGCGGCCCTGGGCGAGCAGGAGCAGACGCGCCAGCGCCGCGAGCGCGAGGCCGAGCTGCGCTGGCGCGGCGAGGCCATTGCCGCCGCCCTGGCCAGCTATGCCGAGCACACGCCGGTCGGCCATCTGCCGCTGCCGCAAAGCCTGGACGAGCTGCTGGCCGACCGGCGCTTTCCCAGGCCGCAGCGGCATCTGCGCCAGCTCTATGCCGACCCCTTCACCGGCAAGCCCGACTGGGAGCTGGTGCTCGGCCAGGCGGCCGTGGCCGCCGATGTCGAAAGCAAGGGCAGGAGCGCCGCGAAACCGCTGACGGGCAGCGGCATCGTCGGCCTGCGCAGCAGCTCGACGCGCCGCCTGCTCGCGACGGCCGGCGGCCACCCGACCGCGCATGACTGGGTTTTTGTTGCGCCAGCCCCCTTGGCCCCCCCCCAACCGGAGTAGTCCGCATGAGCCGAACGGCTCATGCGGACGCCGGACCTTCAACTCACGGTCATCCGCCCTTCCTAGAGTTTCAGCCTTGTGTATCCACCACGAAGTTTTGTTCATCCGCCCCGCGACCCGCCCCTCACCGCTCAAGCGCATCCCATGACCCAGAACGACGCCCCGGCCGCGACGACGAGTTCCAGCGACCCTGTCGAAGCCATCGTGCGCGCGGCCGAATCCGCGCTGAACGTGCGCCGCCGCTACCAGTTCTTCGTCTGGACGCAGAGCTATCTGGGCCGGCTGATCCCGCACCAGCTCGCCGTCTGCGGCAGCTACGACCGCAGCGCCCGCGAGCTGCTGTTCGACGTCTTCAACAGCTTCGGCCTGGAGCCCGCGCTGATGGACGCCCTCGGCGACGCACGCAGCCTGCTGATGCGCCATCTGCAGGTCTGCTGGCTGGAGGCCCGCTGCCGGCCGACCGTCGTCACGACGGCCGAGCTGTCCCTCGCCTCCCTCGGCACGGTGCGCGAGGCGCTGCTGGCGGCGCAGTTCGAGAAGATCCTCGTGCACGGCGTGTCGCGCCCCCAGCGCCCCCAGGAGATCGAGAGCTTCTTCGCCTTCGCCGCCCAGGACGGCGCCGCGCTGGCGGCGCACGCCGCGCGGCTGGAGCTGCTGATCCCGCATGTGCACGGCGCCTGGCAGCGCGTGCAGGCCGTGGAGCGCGACATCGGCAACGGCGGCGCAGCGCTGCCGGCGCCGATCAAGGTCGGCGGCGTCACGCAGCGCGAGCGCGAGATCCTCAGCTGGCTGCGCGAAGGCAAGAGCAACCAGCAGATCGCCGACCAGCTCGGCATCAGCGCGCTGACGGTGAAGAACCATGTGCAGAAGATCCTGCGCAAGCTGGGCGCCGCCAACCGCGCCCAGGCCGTGGCGCAGGCGATGTCGCTGCAATTGCTGGAGCAGCTGCCCGCCGCGCCGGCTGCGCCACGCCGCCGCGACCTGCCCCTAAGCTGATTCACAACCCAAGGGTTTGTACGGGGGCCGTCCGGACTACGAACGGAATCACGGCCTGGGGCGCATGTCACCGGCCGCCAGAAGAATGCCGACCATCGGATCCTCGGATCCCTGCTCTTTGACAGCGGGTCTTCCTGACCCAGGCGCCCAAGGCCACCGCCGATCGCGAGGTAGCGATCCAGGGGAGGCAGCCAGGCGTGACGGCGCCCAGCCCACGAGGCCGGCGCCCCCACCTACCTTCCTTGGAGTAATTCACATGAAACTCAAGTCCCTCGCCGCCGCGGCCCTCGCCGTCGCCGCCGCCTCGCAAGCCCACGCCGATATCGTCGTCTCCGTCCAGGGTATGTCCGAACTCTTCTTCGTTCTCGGCAACGACAAGGGTTCCTTCCTGCTGGACACCGGCGTCACCGTCAACGCCCTGAAGAGCGCCAGCTTCACGTCCTACGTCCAGAACGTGACGAACCTGGCCGGCTTCTCCAGCTATGTCGCCAGCACCACCCAGCCCACGCTGTGGGGCCTGGCCGTTTACGACGGCGCCGGCACCGCGAACTACAACCAGCTTGACCTGATCTCCACGTTTTCGTCCACGGCGGCCACGCCCGTTGGCATCAACAACAACACGTTCAAGAACGGCACGTTTGGCATCACCGGCTCGGTCGCCCTGTCGGCCAACAACACCGGCACCCACCTCACGATGGCCAATGGCAGCAGCTACAACGCTGTCGGCACCGCCGGCTACTTCGGCTCGAGCTTCTGGAACCTGGGCCAAAGCTCCGGCGTTCAAGTCGGCAACGCGGTGGGTACTTCCTCGGTGCTGATTGAGCGCACGGGCACCACGAGCACCGCCCTCAGCCAAACGGCCGTCTCCACGCTGACGGGTTACAGCGCCTCGTTCGACGGCGCGACCGTGACGGTCCAGGGCCCGGTCGCCGCCGTTCCCGAGCCGAGCAGCTACGCGATGCTGGCCGCCGGCCTCGCCGCCGTCGGTTTCGTCGTTCGCCGCCGCCGCGCCTGACGACCTCCCGTTGCCGTGCATGCCCGGCGGCGATCACCGCCGGGCATGGCACAAACCGCCCGGACGCGGCACAGCCGCGCCGGTCGGGCCCTTCACGTCCATTCCTCTGAGAGCCCACACATGAAACTCAAGCTCATCGCCATGGCCGCCCTCGCGGCCGCCGGGTCCGCCCACGCCCTTTCGCCCGCGGCCATCGACACGGCCCGCGCCAACGGCACCCTGAAGGAAATCCGGCTGACCGGCTCTTCCGCCTACCGCCTGGCCATCGCCGGCCACATCCAGACGATCTGCAACGCCGGCACGATCGACGTCTTCTTCTCGGGCGCCAACCTGATCGCCAGCGGCGACGGCGCCGGCTCGGGCGCCCGCGCCTACTCTTGCACCCTGAACCAGGTGATCGGCAACTACGCCGTCGGCACGCCCATCCTGATCCACAAGCGTGACTCCGGCGGCTCGATCATCGGCGTCGCCAACGTCGCCACCAACGACGCCACGACGGTCATGATGAAGGTCAGCGCGGCCTCGTGCTCGGCCCCCGTCGCCTACACCAACATCACCACGGCCACGTCGACCTGCACGACGACCGAGCAGGTGGCACCCGACGCCGGCTTCTCCGACCTCGAGCCGGCCATTCTGAACCAGGCGCCCAACCTGATCGACAACACGCTGGGCAACCCGCTCAGCGGCTCCAAGCCGCCGGTCAACATCAGCACGCTGACCGTTTCGCCCTATTGGCAAGCCATCTTCGGCGTGGTCGTGAACCTCAAGGCCTACCGTGCGCTGCAGGCGGCCCAGGGCCTGACGCAGGACGACACCGATGCCAACCGCCCCTCGCTGTCCAAGACCTGGATCCGCAACGCGATGACCGGCGCGGTCGACACGACCGCAGGCGGCCTGCAGGGCTGGGGCCTGGTGCTCGGCGGCGCCGCCGGCAACGGCAAGACCGTGAACATCTGCCGCCGCGACCCGGGATCCGGCACCCAGGCCACCGCCCAGATCACCTTCCTGAACAGCCCCTGCAGCAACGCGTACGCCCTGACTGCCCTGCGCCAGGCCAATGCGACGAAGCCGGCTCCCGACGCCAACACCGGCGGCGCCCTCGCGATCGAAAACTCGTCGACCGGCGATGTGCTGGCTTGCCTGACGGCTGCCGACAACAACGCCAGCACCGCCTACGCCTTCGGCATCGTCAGCCACGAGAACGTCGAGACGGGCAATCTGTGGCGCTTCGTGAGGCTGGACGGCGCTCTGCCGAATCGCTACTCGACCACCCCCGCCCCGGGCGGCGCCGTGAACACCTTCTACGACTTCGTCGGCGAAGGCACGATGCAGTGGAACACCGCCAAGATGAACCTCGCGGCCAACGCCGACCTGCTGGCCGCCCTGCGCAACCTTGCGACCAAGTCCAACACGCCGGACGCGATCGCAGCGCTGCCCGTCACGTCCAAGGCCAATTCGCCTGAAGGCGTGATGGCCAGCCCGCTGGTGTGGAGCACCCTCGTCACCACCGGCCAGTGGAGCTCGCTGCCGGCGGCCCAGCAGCCGTACGCCTCGCGCCTGCTGCACGCCGCTCAGAACGGCGCCGTGAGCGACAGCTGCTCGGCCTACGTCCTCTACTAAGCCTGCGCGTTTCCGGGGCAGGTGCATGTCACCTGCCTCCGAAAGCACGCCGATGCCCCGGGCGCAGCAGTCGCCCGGGCTTTTTTGCTCGATGCCTATCCGTTGCGCACAAAGGCATGCGCGGTGAGCAGCGGATAGGCCTCTGTTTCGGACCCGTGGCGCCACGAGCGCCCTCTTCCTTTTCCGCCAACCCGCATCGAAGAAAGATGCCCGTGAGGAACATCTATGAACTCCCTTGAACCCAAGACAAACCGGCGCCTCGGGAGCCGCGCCGGCACAGCGGTCGCCGGTCTCTTGTGCCTGGGGCTCGCGCCGCAGGCTGCGCTGGCCGGCATCGACATGGGCACGAATCCGGAGCTGTTCCTGACCCTGTTGGACCAGACCACGGCCCAGATGGCCTACACGCTTGACCTCAATGTCAAGGCCGCAGACTTCTTCATCAATGCCCAACAGGACACCGGCAGCTATCTCTTCTTCACGCTGGACCCCGGCAAGGACGCCGCGCTGCAGACCTTCGTGGGTGCGGCCGGAGTGAACCTCGCCACCACTCGCTGGGCCGTGACCGGAATCACCTTTGTCCCCAGCGACCCCAATGGGAAAGTGCTGTACAGCACGCTGACGAACAACAACGTCGTCGCAACCCAGACCGCCAGTTACGACAAGCTGTCCGGGATGAACAACAACACGTTTCGACAGGGTTCAGTCTTACAAAACTATGTCACCGCGCTGAACACCGCGGATCCTGCGCTCGGCACCATCCAGATGTCGACGCTGAACGCAGGCACGCCATTCGGCAGCAGCCTCGCCACGATCGCCAACGGCAAGGTCTACCCCAACAAAGCAGCCGGCTTCACCACGGCCGACCTAGCCGGCGACGGCGACTGCGTCTTCAACGGTAACGTTTGTATTGGCAACCCGGTCGGCGTTTCCTCGTGGTTCTATCAGACGAAGGTGGGCGGCGGCACCAGTCTCAGCAAAGTTGCGGTGGACGAGTTCGACAACCTCACCAACGACGGCTACTGGGGCTTCATCAAGGACCCCAACTCCAGCAAATACATCCTGAGCTACACGCTGCCCGGCTCCAGCCCCAGGAGCCTGGTCAGCACCGACGCGGGCCGCGCGCGGCTGTCGATCACCGACTACAGCGCCAGCGCCGGACCTACGCGCCTGCTCAGCATCGCCGACACCGCCAGCGTGAGCGCCGTGCCCGAGCCGCAGACCTGGGGCCTGATGGCCCTGGGCGGCCTGCTGGTGGCCGCGCGCGTGCGCCGCGAGCGCCGCCGCGCCTAGGCCGCCCATCCCGGGGGTGCGTAGTCCGTTCGGACTAGGCCGCCCCGCCGCGCTTCATCGCAGCTTCGCCGCGGCTCGCGACACTGAAATCCACTCATCCGGGAGCCGGCCCCTTGCGCAAGGGGCCGGGTAGTTTTTTGACGCCCCTTGTTTTCCGCCCCCGTCCTCACGCCTCATGCCGCCGCCTGGCCGCCGCCGCGCTGGCCAGCCTGGCCTGGGCATGCGCGGGCCAGGCCCTGGCGCAGCAGGCCGCCGCCGCGCCGCGCTTCGACATCCTGGAGTTCGAGGTGGAGGGCAATACCGTGCTGAGCGCCGTCGCCGTCGAGCGCGCGGTGATGCCCTTCATGGGCCCGCAGCGCAACGTGGACGACGCCGAAGCGGCCCGCACGGCGCTGGAGAAGGCCTACCAGAGCGCCGGCTACCTGAGCGTGTTCGTGGACCTGCCCGAACAGCGGGTGGACAGCGGCGTGGTGAGGCTGAAGGTGATCGAGGGCCGCGTCGACAGGCTGGCCGTGACGGGCTCGCGCTATTTCGACCAGGGCCGCATCCGCGAGCGCGTGGCCGAGCTCGCCCCAGGCAAGGTGCCCAATTTCAACGAGGTGCAGAAGCAGCTCGCCACGGTCAACACCACGGAGGACCACCAGGTCCAGCCCATCCTGCGTCCGGGCCGGCTGCCCGGCACGGTGGAGGCCGAGCTGCAGGTGAAGGACAGGCTGCCGCTGTCGGGCTCGTTCGAGGTCAGCAACGCCAACAGCGCCAACACCACCGCCGAGCGCGCCACCGCCAGCATCCGCTACGACAACCTCTGGCAGCTCGGCCACAGCATCGGCCTGACGCTGACGACCGCGCCCACCGAGCCATCGCAGACGACGGTGTCGGTGCTGAGCTACGGCGTGCCGCTGGACGGCGGCAACAGCCTCAGCGCCTACGCGGTGCATTCCAACAGCAACGTCAATGCGCTCGGCGGCACGCAGGTGCTGGGCAACGGCAACACGCTGGGCCTGCGCTACGGCATCAACCTCGGCGCGACCGAGCGCAGCGTGCAGAGCGCCAGCCTCGGATTCGACTACCGCGACGTGCGGCAACAGATCAAGCTCGGCGACTCCGGCATCAGCAAGCCGCTGCGCTACCTGCCCCTGCAGGCCGGCTACACGGCCAACTGGTTCAACCCGGGCCGCCAGGGGCAGTTCACGCTGGCGCTGACCGTCGGCCTGAAGCCCCTGCTGGCCCGCCGCATCGGCGGCTGCGAGCTGGAGGACGGCAGCATCGGCGTGGACGACCAGTTCCGCTGCTCGCGCAAGGGCGCGGACGGCGGCTTCTCGACGCTGCGCTTCGACCTGCGCCACACCGAGGTCTTCGCCGACTTCAGCGTGGCGGGCCGGCTGGGCGGGCAGATCGCGTCGCAGCCCCTCACCAGCGCCGAGCAGTTCGTGCTCGGCGGTGCCGACAGCGTGCGCGGCTACCACGAGAGCGCCGCCGTGGGCGACCACGGGCTGCTCGCATCGCTGGAGCTGCGCAGCGCCAACTTCGCGTCCTGGCTGCAGAGGCATCACCCGGGCGATGCCTTCAAGGACCTCGGCGAGCTCAGCGTGCTGGCCTTCGTCGACGCCGGCGAGCTCCAGACCCTCAACCCCGCTCCCGGCCAGAACCTGCGCCAGCCCCTGCTGGGCAGCGGCGTGGGCGTGCGCTTCGCGAGCCGCAGCGGGGTCACGCTCGATCTCCAGGTCGCCGATGCCCACCGGGCCATCGCCGGCGCCCCCAAACCGGGCCGCCGCGCGCATGCGCGCATGGCCGTGAAGTTCTGACCATGGCCCGCCACGACAACCACCCGCTGCCTCCGCTGACTCCCGCGCCGCGACCCCGCACGGCCGCCGTGCGCGCCACGCCGCCGTGGCCGCATGCCGGTCACGGCATATTGCAGCCGCTGGTGGTGGCGCTGGCAATCGCCATGCCCCTGCACGTGCTGGCCCAAACCAAGCCGCCCGTGTATGCGGTGCCGGAACTGCCGAAGAACATGGGCTGGCGCATCTACGGCAACGGCGGCAGTGCGCCCGTCATCACGCCCAACACGCGCGGCGGTCAGGACATGACCGTGCAGCAGGCCAGCCAGCGCGCGATCTACAACTGGGCCAGCTTCAACATCGGCGAGGCCAGCTCGGTCACCTTCGACATGGCGCAGTCGGGGTCGAGCGCGCTCAACCGCATCCACGACCTCAACCCGAGCTACATCTACGGCAGCCTGAAGGCCACCAACGGCGGCGAGATCGTCCTCTACAACCGCAACGGCATCCTGTTCGGCGGCGGCGCCCAGGTCAACGTGGGCAGCCTCATCGCGACGACGCTGAGCCCGCGCGACGAAGACTTCAAGAACGGCTTCTCGGCCAATGTGCTCGGCGGCGACCCGGCCTTCTCCTACCGCTACGACGCCGAAAATTCGGCGGGCCTGTTCTCGAGCAGCTTCGTGCGGGTCGACGCCGGCGCGCAGCTCACCAGCGCCGAGGGCGGGCGCATCTTCCTGTTCGCCCAGAAGGTGACCAACAACGCCGGCACCATCACCTCGCCGGGCGGCCAGGTGGTGCTGGGCGCGGGCGCCGAGGCCTATCTGCGCCTGCCCACGGGCGATTCGCTGTATGCCTCCGAGGTCAACGCCAACGTGCCGTCGGTGCGCGGCCTGCTGGTGGACCTGGGCCGGGCGGACCTCGGCCAGGCCGGCGACGGCAGGGTCGAAAACCTGGCCGGCGCCAACCCGGCGGCCGGCGTGTACTCGCCGCGCGGCAACGTCACGCTGGTCGGCATGGCCGTCAACCAGTCGGGCCGCGTCAGCGCCACCACCAGCGTGTCGCAGAACGGCTCGATCCTGCTGCTGGCCCAGGGCGGCACCTCCAACGCCGGCATCGGCAGCGGCAGCCCCAGCTACAAGCGCGCCCAGCTGAACGGCGATCTCCTGCTCGGCAGCGGCAGCCGCACGGAGATCCTCCCCGACAACAACGGCGCCGACGGCAAGCCGCTGACCTCGGACGACAACTCCACCTTCGTCACGTCGAGGCTGCAGCTCAACGGCGCCAACATCACGCTCGCGGCCAATGCGCAGGTGCTGGCACCGGGCGCACAGGCGTCGATACGCGCGACCGCCAAGCCGATTTACGACGCGGCCCCCGGCAAGCGCGACCCGTTCCAGCCCGACGCAGGGCGCGTGCTGATCGGCTCCGGCGCGAGCATCGACCTGTCGGGCACCACCGACACCGCCCTCAGCGCCGGCCGCTTCTTCGTCACCACCGAGCTGCTGGGCAGCAACGACCTGGCCGATGCGCCGCTGCAGAAGAGCGGCCTGCTCTACCGCAACAAGGTCACGCTGGACGTGCGCGGCAGCTCGCCCATCCTCGGCAGCCTGGGCGGCTACCGCAGCGCGCTGCAACGCAGCGCCGGCGAGCGGCTGTCGGCGGGCGGCGCGCTCAGCCTGCTGGCCGGCGAGGCCGTGCTGATGGCCAACGACGCGTCCGTGGACGTGTCGGGCGGCCGCGTCAGCTACACCGATGCCGTCGTCAACCCCACCGTGCTGACGGCCAGCACCGGCAAGACCTACAGCCTCAACGACGCGCCCAGGGACCTGCTCTACACGGGCATCGCCAACGCCTTCAGCAACACCAACGGCTGGCAGCGCAACGGCGCTTCGGTGGGCTTCGGCATGCGCGCGCCGGGCCGGGTCGAGGCCGGCTACGTGGCCGGCAGCGCCGGCGGTTCGCTCTTCGTGCTGGCACCCAACGTCGTGCTCGGCGGCAACCTGCTGGGCAGCACCACCGCCGGCCTGCGCCAGACCAACGGGGTCGATGCGCTCGCAGCGCCGACCCGGCTGGAGCTGGGCACGAATTTCCACGGCGGGTTTGCATTCGGCGATCTCGCCTACCTCGGGGCCGTGCTGGGTTCGCTGAACATCACGGCGAAGCCGGTATCGCTGAGCGGCCCCACCTGGGACGGCCTGTTCGCCTCCGCGACCGCGCCGGCCCCCGCCAACGGCTGGCAGTCGGCCCTGTCGGCGGCACAGCTTGAGGCCAGCGGCTTCGGCAACATCGTCATCAGCACGGTGAAAGACCTGACGCTGACGCTGCAGGATCCCGGGCAGCCCGTCGGGCAGCTCACATTGCCCAGGCTCGGCAGCCTGACGCTGAATTCGCAGACTGGCCAGGTCGTGCTGGGCAGCTCCGTGCGCCTGCCCGGCGGCAGCCTGACGGCGCAGACGCTGCTGACCGGCGACGTGACGGTCGCGAGCGGCGTGACGCTCGACGCCTCGGGTGCCTGGGTCAACGCCCAGATCGACGGCGCCGGTTCCGGCGCGGGCACGGCGGGCGGCAGCATCACGCTCAATTCGCAGCGCAGCGTGTTCGCGGCGCCCGGCACCGTCCTCGACGTGTCGGGCGGCGCCCTCGTGGACACCGGCGGCACGGTGCGCGGCGGCAACGGCGGCAGCATCGGCCTGAGCGCCGGCCTGGCCGGCATCAGCGCCGGCGACACGCTGGACCAGACGGCACTGCGCCACCTCGACATCGCCGGGATCGGCCTGCGCGGCTACTCGACCACCCGCGGCGGCAGCGTCAGCCTGACGACGCCCTACATCGACATCGGCAGCTTCCCGACCGGCCTGTCCGTCAATGCCGCCGACGCGGCCGCGATGCCGGACGGCCTCAGGCTCCCGACCGATTTCTTCAGCACGGGCGGCTTCTCCAAGTTCACGCTGGATGGCCGGCGCGCGCTGGCCGTCGAAGCGGGCGCGACCATCGCACCCAGTGCCGCCCTCTGGCTGCAGGGGGCTGCAAGCGCCCGCATGCCGAGCGGCACGCTGGCCGGCAAGGCCTTCGGCGGCGGCACCGGCCTGCCCGGCAACCAGCTGCCGCAGGCCGTCAGCCTGGACCTGCGCTCCAGCGGCCTCGGCGTCGACCTGGCCGAGGGCAATCTCGGCGTCGCCGCGGGCAGCCGCTTCGACCTGCGGCCCACGGCCAGCCTCGCGCTGTCGGCCGCCACCAGCCTCTACTTCGACGGCCAGGCCCGTGCGCCGGGCGGCCGGATCGCGTTGACCGCCGGCACCGTGGGCAACAGCAACACCCTGGTGCCCCAGTTCCTCTGGCTCGGTGCCGACAGCCGCCTGGACGTGGCCGGCACCCTGCTGCGCACGCCCGGCAGCGACGGGCTGCTGCGCGGGCGCGTGCTCGATGGCGGCTCGGTCAGCCTGTCCATCGCCAACACCCTGCGCTCCAGCCTGATCTGGCAGGCCGGCGGCGTCATCGACGCCAGCGGCAGTGCCGGCCTGCTCGACGTGTCGCTGCTGGGCCCGAGCGGCAGCGTGACGCAGCGGCAGACGGTCAGCAGCGCCGGCGGCAGCATCAGCTTCAGCGGCAACGGGCAGATGCTGCTGGAAGGCCGGCTGCTGGCCGCCGGCGGCGGCGGGTCGAGCGCGGGTGGCCAGGTCAACGTGGCGCTGCAGAGCGGCCTCGCCAGCCTCGTGGGCATCGCCACGCCGATCGAGCTCGCGCTCACCAGCGCCCCGACGCAGGTCACGGCCACGCTGGATCCGACCCAGCTCCCCAACGCGCAGAACCTGGCGCCGCGCGCGTCGATCTCGGCCGCCCAGATCGCGGCGTCGGGCGCCGCCGACCTGGGCCTCTCGGCACAGGACGGCCTCTTCGTCGAGAGCGGCGTCAACCTCGCGCTGCCGCGCCTGCTCGGCATCGACGCCCCCGCGCTGCGCCTGGACGGCGCGGGTTCGGCCACGCTGGCCGCCCCCCAGTTGCAGTGGGGTTTCGCGCAGAAGGCCGCCCTCGACAACAGCGGCCATCCGCGATTGGCCAACGCCAGCGGAGGCAGCGCGCAACTGCAGCTCCAGGCGACCAACCTGGTGCTCGGCGAACGCGTCGTCACGCAGGGCATCGGCACGCTGGGCCTGAGCGCCGGCCAGGACCTGCGCCTGCAGGCGGGCGTGCTGGACGCCCAGCAGGCGCTCACCGGCGCGCTGGTCACGCAGGCGGACACGACGATCAGCGCGGCCCAGCTCTATCCGGCCTCGGACACCCGCTTCACCATCGACGCCAGCGGCCACGGCCTGACGCTGAATGGTGCGGCCACGTCGGCAACGCCCGATGCGCCGCCGAGCGCCGGCGGCTCGCTCAATCTGCTCGCCGGCACCATCGATGTCTCCGGCACCGTGCGCGCGCCGGCCGGCAGCATCGCCCTGACGGCCAGCACCGCCATCCGCGAGCACGGCGGCGCCTCGATCTCCGTCAGCTCGGCGGGCCAGACCCTGATCTACGGGCAGTCGGCGAGCGGGAAGTGGTTCTCGCCGCAGCAGGTGGGCGGCAACGGCAGTTCGCTGGCCACGCCGCCGGCGAAAAACATCAGCCTCACCGCGCCGACGGTGGACCTGCAGACCGGCAGCAGCATCGACCTGCGCGGCGGCGGCCAGCTGCTGGCCTGGCAATTCATCCCCGGCCCCGGCGGTTCGACGGACGCCTTCACCGGCAGCGACGGCGGCTTCGCGCTGGTGCCCGGCCAGCGCCTGCAGGGCGCGTTCGACTTCACGCTCAAGGGCGCGGCGCCGGCCCTCGGCAAGCAGCTCGTCATCGGGTCGGGTGGCCCCATTCCCGCCGGCAGCTACACGCTGCTGCCGGCGCGCTACGCCATCCTCGACGGCGCCTATCTGGTGCGCCCCGTGTCCGGCGGCACGCCGCTGGGCCTCGGCACCGCGCTGACCCAGCCGGATGGCAGCGTCTACGTCGGCGCGCTGCTGGCCGATGCCGGCACGTCGCTGCGCGGCGCGCTGCCCGGCACCTGGTCGGTGCAGACCTCGGCCCAGGCCCTGAAGCGCTCCGAGATCCGCACCACGACGCTGGACGGCTTCTTCAGCGCCGCAGCCCGGCGCGACGGCGTTCCCATTCCCGCGCTCAGCACGGATGCCGGCCGGCTGGTCGTCGGCAGCCAGTCGCTCAATCTCGGGCTCACCCTCCAGGGCGCGCCGGGCACGACGGCCCAGCCCTCCGGCGATGCGCTGCCCGGGCGCGGCTCGCAGGTCTACCTCGCCGCCTCGGCCATCCAGGTGGGCGGCAGCGCAGCGGACGCGTCGACGCTGCGGGTCGACCCGGCCCAGCTCAACGGCCTGGGCGCCAACCTGCTCGTGCTGGGCGCGACGCCCGGCGCCGCGGCGGCCGATGCGGCCGGGCTCGGCGTCGCGGCCAGCAGCCTCACGGTGGCCGCCGGCACGCATCTCCAGGCCAACGATCTCGTGCTGGCCGCGACGACGACGCTGCAGCTCGGCGACGGCGTGCAGCTGCAGGCCAAGCCCGACGCCTCCAGGCTGGGCGCCACGTCGGTCGGCGATCTGCGCATCACCGGCGACGGCGCCGCGCTGCGCCTGTCCAGCCGGCCCGACGTGGCCTTGCTGCGCAGCCCCGCGCCGACCGGCGCCGCGCAACTGCTGCTCGGGCAGAACCTCCAGCTGGATGCCGGTACCGGCGCGCTCACGCTCGACAGCTCCGGCACGGCCAGGGCGGGCGGCGGCCTGGCCGTCAACGCGGCCGAGACGACGCTGGGCGCCCAGCGCCTGGCCGTGGGCGCCGCACGCGATGCGACGAGCTGGCTGATCGACCCCGGCTGGTTCGCCAGCCTCGGCGCCGGCAGCAGCCTGACGCTGCGCGGCTACGGCTCCATCGACTTCGGCGCCGGCAGCACGCTGGGCAACGCGAGCCTGCGCGACCTCGGCCTCGACAGCCCGCTGCTGCGGGCCCCGGGCAGCGGCAACGCGACGCTGGTCGCGACCAACATCGGCCTGGGCAACAGCAGCGGATTGCAGCCGACCGCGAGCCCGGCGGCATCGCTGCCTGCCGGCACCCTGTCCGTCGCCGCTTCGGGCCGGCTGACGGTCGCCTCGGGCAGCCAGCGCACGGAGGCCGCGACCACCCAATGGCAGGCCGGCTCCCTGCTGCGCTTCGACGGCGCCAGCAGCACCGGCTTCAGCGGCGCGCTGGCGGTCACGGCGCCGCTCATCGGCAGCGGCCCGGCGGCCGATGCCAGCCTGGCGGTGGGTAGCCGCTTCAGCGTCGCCGGGGCCACCGCCACCGGCGATGCCGCCGCCACGCTCAAGCCGTCGGGACGCCTGCAGGTCAGCGCCAGCGACATCGTGCAGGGCGGCGTGATCGACTTCGCGGCGGGCAGCGTGCAGCTCACCGCGACCACCGGCGACCTCGTGCTCGGCACCGGCTCGCGCGTGTCGGTGCGCGGCACGACCATGAAGCTCGGCGACGCCGCCGTCGACCTTCCCGCCGGCTCGCTGACGATGCAGAGCAGCAGCGGCTCGGTCACGCTGAGCGCCGGCACGGTCGTCGACCTGTCGGGCGCGGGCCAGGGCGACGCGGGCCGGCTCATGATCTCCGCGCCGCTGGGGCGCATCACCACCGCCGGCGACCTGCGCGGAACGGCCGCCGCGGGCGCCCGCAGCGCCAGCCTCGCGCTCGACAGCGCCGCGGCCACCGACCTCGGCCTGCTCGCCGCGCAACTCAAGGCCGGCGGCGCCCACAACAACTTCGGCAACTCGCTCTACATCCGCAACCGCCAGGGCGACCAGCAGGTCAGCGCCGACACCACGCTGGCCGCGCAACAGATCACGCTGGTCAGCGACCAGGGATCCCTGCAGGTGGCGGGCATCCTCGACACCCGCGCCGGCGCCGCGGGCCGCCTGACCCTGGCCGCCGGGGGCGACCTGACCCTGCTGCCCGGCGCCCAACTGCGGGCCAGCGCGGACGCTGAAGGCCACGGCGGCAGCGCCGAGCTGAGCAGCACGTCGGGACTGTTGAGCCTGCTGCCGACCTCGGTGATCGACCTCGGTCGCGGCCCGGCCGGCAATGCCGCCGGCGGTGTGCTGACCCTGCGCGCCGCACGGACCGGCCTGGCGAGCGACGGCAGCGGCGCCGGCAATGACGTGCGCATCGCGCCCGTCGGGTCCGACCTGTTCGGCATCGGATTCGTCGACGTGCAAGCCGTCAAGGTCTACGGCGGCGTCAGCCAGATCGTGGCCGGCGCCACGCCCACGCCGGCCCCCACGGCAGCCCCGACGCCCGCGCCCACACCGGCCCCCACGGCAGCGCCGACGCCTGCGCCCACACAGGCACCGACCGCAGCCCCGACACCCGCCCCCACACCGGCCCCCACGGCATCGCCGACACCCGCCCCC